>Ga0209367_1004239_pt1 | contig 19719 bp, 8 predicted proteins | sample WorMetLIZISLAND2_FD_187412 | JGI IMG/M metagenome (GOLD analysis project Ga0209367, IMG submission 187412) | Marine gutless worms symbiont microbial communities from Max Planck institute for Marine Microbiology, Germany - Olavius geniculatus... ...
TTCAAGGTGATTGAATTCGGCGCCAATCGAGAGCCAGTGTACGACTTCATATTAATGATTAATAGTAACCTAGGCCCTATCTCGCACCGTTACTGAGATACAGCGACTTATTGGCCAAAAATCGCAAATTTTACCCACCCCCCTCTCATTTAGCGCCCTCGTTCGGGGTGACCCCTTTCGAATTTACGGTTCCTGAAACTAGAGTCCTCCAGGCAGCCAAAGGTGATGATTTGGTGATCCTAGCTTGCACCGTTTTTGACTGATCCACCCGTGTGACGGACGCACAGACGGACAGAATTGCGATGGCTAAGACTTCACTGAAAGCAGTAGCTGCTTTCGCGCATAAATAACCATCAGGCCTGCTTGGCTATAGCTGCAGAATGGCTTAAAAGGAAATCTTACGCAAATTACAGAGATGAAAGAAAGACAAGACAGCACAGCAGTAATTTATTAGACAGATAACGTGTATGTCGGTCTGTGACTATAACATCACCACCACGTAAGTCTTCTACAGTTCTCTCGCTCTGTCCCCCCTCAAGCCGCTAACGACTGCAAGCACTTTTCAGCAACAACAGTCGCGCTGCTGATTTACACGTCCAACGTGCTATACTGCTACAGAGCAGTCAGAGAAACATTTAATGACCAATTCACACCTATGACAAAAATCAACTACTGAAGAAGCCATTATGCCGCACGACGCTATAAAACTGTAAAGTTTACATGTCATTACATTCTAATTATCACACAAACGGCAGTGCAAAATGCGGGCAAATGCGAGACGGACAGCAGCAGCAGCACATCGTAAACACAACAGTGACCTCGACTAGAGTCTGTATAGTGCAACATCAAAGACAAGACAGTGGCTGCAAGTTGCTATGCACTCAGCCACTTATAGCAGCAGGTAACACATTGCGCATGCGCCGGAATTCTTCTGAAAGACCCGTCCCGTTTCGCTGGCGTTACCACCAGTCGAATTATCATTTTCCGAACGACTGACTATTCGTTCAATTAAAATGCGCCACGAATATGTGCAAAATTTCGACCTCCCACTGTAGCTTTTGATCAATTCGACCCCGGCCCGTGCAGTGCGGTGCACACGTGTCTGGTAGCTGCAGGCTGAATGAACCAAGCCAGCCAACACGTTGTTCATTAACAAGTGTTATCAATTAGCGCCGCCATACACGGAACACCGGTAAAAGTTGTTACACATAGTCCGCGTGCGTTGCGCTGTGAAACAAATGCAATGTTCAGCGACTACAAAGAGCGAGCCGCCGCCGCAGTGGCGGCACCTAGCGGCCAATTCCTGCACTCAATAGAACCGTAGCGACGACGCCCGTCATCACGTGTGGTCAAACAGGTGCTAAATATCATGTCGACCAACTGCTTGGCTATCAGCTGACTTTTTACACTCGACCACATACGCGCACTGCTTGAACTGCCGGGGGAGTTTAACCCCCTGCAGCTGTTTCCGAGACCCCCGTACCTTCCCTGGGCACCCCTTCGAAGTTCGAACACACCACTAGATTATGTACAGTGGGTCAGTTTTATACAGCGCAGGTCGATTTTCTTCACAAAATTATTCTGAACTGACTCCAACCGCCACAAATTCAACCTCGGTCCTGCTGTGTGTTCACAGATCAAAACTTGCACAAGCGCATGGATGTCCACTAATCATAAATCCGCACAAATGACAACATCGGCTCTCGGCAACTTTTCCCGTTTGACCAATGACCAATGACCACACAAGTATCAGTAAAATGATTTTATACCCCAACCATCGAACTGTGCAGCTAGTTCTTCGCAAATCTGTAAATGGGTAGCCTAACTTCCAGCTGCAAAGAGCAAAGATCCCTAGTACAGCAGACGCTGAATGTGAAATGCCTCAGCAGCAGCTCTGGAGTTGCGCTGATACAAAACCCTTTATACCCGTACAGGCTCCGCATTATTACAATAAAGACCATGTTGTAAGCTGCGTAAATATACAACGCCGTCACGGCAATTTTCTGCAGTCCAAGCAGAAGCCATTGGAGATGACAGAGGGCGACTGACGCGAGCTTTACATTAATGGTCGTCTTTAGACCTACGTCTATAGTATGGATCACTAACTTGGACATCAACGGTACGGCAAGAACCAGATTCAGCCAGCGGCGCTATATCTAGGATGACACTTAATGGCTTATACGTGTAAAACGTACATTGTACACTGCACAAATGAGACCACCAACAGACTACACGCGTGTGTTGCTTTACTGCACTTGCATTTTGCAAGCTTTTGCTTAACCGGCCCACTCCTATGTACAGTTGTTCTAGGGTAGGCCCGTTTAACAGAGCCCCCCCCCTCTAACGAACCTTTGGGACTCATGTACTGAAGCTTTGTAGCCTGAAATATGCACAAAATAAGACTCTGACACCAATCAAAATCCAAAAAAAGAAACAATTTCAATCCTCAACAAACATAGAAAATATTAAAGTATAACGTCTAGACGAATGCACAGTATACTGCAGTGCTTGCACCGATACTGTGCCAGAAACACTATGGCCAGGGACCAACCAAATTCACGGAAAAAAATGCATGATTTCACGGCAGAATTTTTAAAATGTGTCAAATTTCACGGAAAATTCAGGGAAAGAGTTTTGCAAATTCACGGGCCACACAGACCTTTCGAGGTGCTGCGCTATTGCAAAAGAAGAAATTTCAGAACAACGAATATTTACTACACTAAGTCAAGACTCAAGACAGTCATGCCAACTACTTAGTGCTAAAGTGCGACACGTGGTAAACAGCAACATCCGTACAGAAGCTGCTGATAAAACTCTGGAATTGTCATAAATTAAACTAAACGCTAAAATTCACGAAAAATCACGGATTTCACGGAAATCGGCGTTTTTCACGGAAGAAGGCCAATTTCACGGAAAATGTCACGGCCGTGAAATCGTAAATTTAGTTGGTCCCTAACTTCGGCACAGTCACTGACTAAATCACCGTGTTAAGATCCAAAACATATGGTCGCTACTGTACAAAGCACTGTGTCCATCCAGATACTCAAGTTACTACATAAACCAATGTATCAATTTTCGACGGCGTATACCGAGATAGTATAACGTTGCCGTGGCAAACAGTAAGCACAGTAGCACATTTGTATAGGCCTAGTGCCGTGTACATACGTAAGCACTGCAGCGGTCAGAAAAGACAATGAACTTGATCGACTACTAAAACTACGACACTCAGCTAGCACTGGTACTGTTTTCATAACATTCGTCTACAAGACGCGATCTGAGCGTGCATGGTTTAAGTACGATACCGACCCGCACTGTCCGAGTGGTATAAGTTCGTACTGCGTACCCGCTTATCCACTCCAGCAGTGCGGTAAGTATCTAGAACTTACAGTATGTTACAGGCGTCAGCAATGCAGCAACGGGCGTCGTCGTCGTCGTCGTCTACACCGTTAACCGCAGCCTGATCCTGACGTACGTCGACGTCGTCATCAGTCAGCTGACGTGATGACGAGGATACAGGTGGTGGTTGGTCGACGTCCAGTCCATACAGCTCTTCCACATCACCCTGGGTCAGTCCACCAACCACCTCATCGACCCAGGCCAGTGCCAGTTCCACACAGGTCCAGCCTTCCTCCGCGTCACACGCAGGCTCAACGCACAGCGGCGAATCACCGCCAGCACCAGTACCAGCTGAGTGTTTCATCTCACTTCGACAACCACGTGAACCCATATCAACCCCTGTCCGTGTCCGTAGGATTACGGGACGATCTGCACACCGCCTTTCATCGCTGTATGCATTAGGACGATCCGTGTGCTACTGAGAGAAGAAGTCGGGAGTGTCACTGCAGCACCCGCGTGCATGCCGTCTTATTGGTTATCAACGCTCTCGTCCAGTAATTTTCTGCCAATGCAAAGTAAAAGAACTAGACTGCCATTAGTGACATAATACTACGCTGACCGGAAAACAGCGGACCAAGAAAGAAGGCCGAAAATTTCGACACTAAAAAATACTACAAAGAGTTGCAATGCAACGTGGTATAGGAATTCACAGACGCGCAAGCACCACACCGACCCCCTCCCCTAGTGCACGAATCGTCCCAGAACAGCATCGAAGACGAACAGCCCTGTCCAGATAGTCGCACACCTCCGTATGTAGCACTAGGTCAGAGAAAGGCCGGACAGACACCGGCAGAGAGCGACTATGACGTCGTCCGGCAGTCAAAAGTAGATGCCAAGGTATACTGCACAAATCACGCGGCGATCATCCGGGTAAAAATTAGGCTGACTCGATCTGCAGCATCGTCAGAAACAAGCACGACGAACGCGACACAAATCATTCATTAGTAGTCATCAATTCATTATTACGCAACATATGCCGGGCGGGCCGCCGGCCGATCAGTCTTCCGCGCAACACTGAGGACAACTAACGAGCGACGACTAGTTACGACGTTTACATTCGCGATCAATCATCGACTGCCAGGTTGACCGACAGCGACACGAAAAAGCAACCGAGAGACACGCAACAGCGAGCGCGCACGCCGCAGACATGAGTGAAAGTGCGCAGCGCAGGCGAGCAGCCTATATACGAGTAGTAATAGCCGACAGCGATGTCAATGGTCGACACGTAACGATACGTGCGCTGGGCACGCAGCTACTGCAGCAACGCCGCGCTGCCAGCGCCGGGCGGGGGACGAACGACCAAACGCGCCAACCGCAAAAATAAGTCGTCGACTTACGCTTCGAAAACGCCTGGAAAACTAAGATTTTTTAAAGAAAAATTTTTAAGGTTGTTGTGTACAAAGAAGAAGAGACACAAATTTTAAGACCCATGTCATGTTGCTGTGGAATGAATGACGTGACAACAGGACTCTCAAATCACGATTGTAATATAGAATTAAATTAGATTCGTAGTATTAATTGCACAATAAATAAAAAAATGTAAAAGCTAAACCTTTGAGGTTTTTAAAAATCCTAAAAAACCTCGGTATTTCAAAAAAAAACTTTCCAGTCCTGCTCCTAACGCATCTATATGCTGTCACCTATTGATGAGATATCAGTTCACCACAGTGTTAAACTTCACCTAGATTACATAATCTTGACTCCATTGTGTCCATTTTCATCTCTCACCGAAAAATAAGTATATATGTGTATACTGCAAACTTATAACTATTGAATAACAAAGACTAAACTGGCCTATGGTTTTAAATTGTTTTATATCCGTGTGAATTTCCGTTTCAACAAAAAATATGTGTCATTGACTGAATTTGCCATTATGTAGAGTACTGCTGGTCTCAGTGGTCTGGTTGACTTGCTACACGACACAAAATGATTTTTGTTTCTGCATTACAAACCACGTGATAGTTAAGAACATACAAGCATGCATTCTTAATGTCCTTCGTCAAACGCATTAATATTCATCGACGACGACAACGCATAACGGCCAAAAACCAAACATGGCAACGTAAAGCAAACGAAGCCAGCATGACAGTTATGCCCCCTGGCGATTAAAAATGAAACGACGCACATCAGCATCAGCAATCATGTTTCCCCTCTTCACAACCAACACCAGATACGATAACGAAAACAGGCAGCAGCGGGAAAGTCAATTTGACAATTAATATAGCAGCTTGCAACCTTGTATGCAACACATATACAGTAAATAAAATGCAAAACAATGGATTTTAAATTTCAAAATAAACATTTTCTAATCATTATGATTACATAATTTACATTTGTAATGACAAGATGACGATCAGTTTTGCTCATTTGCTTATATTAATATTAATGTGCCAAAATGTCTGAGCAACAATAAATTCAAACACACTAACCTTGTATCATCGGCAGGATATGAGAGTGTGCAATCAGCAGCTTCAGAGGAGAAATTGTCCCCGCCGTCTTGTTCTCTGGGCGTACAATATCCACTGGCACTACTTCGCAAACTCTCCATGGACACACTGTTTGATCCCGACCACATCCCAAGATCATCATTCTCCAGTGACTGTGGCTTCATATCAGAGACTGAGCCTATAATGGACGAACAAGCACTATGGAACAACGACATACTGTTGTCACTGCGGCAGGAGGTTAACGATATATCACAAACACTGACTGCATCTTCGAGATCATACGAGCTAGTTTCATCTTGCATACAAGTTATCGGTGGAGGCACAATTACACTGTTGGATTTCAAGGCATGTTCACACTGTGCGAGGCTGCTGCTGCTGCTTCGTCCTAACTCACAGACAAGAGATTCATCAGTGTGAATGTAAGAAGAGATCTGATCCGGAGATCTTTCTGCTGCCACATCTTCTTCACACGACTTGTCTACCACCTCACGATCGCTGTGCAGGGGCAAAGTATCACTGCTGTTGACTGGTGTGACTGGTGAGTCTGCTGAATCACTGGGTGATACTGCGATGCTGTCTCTTATCACATCATCTGCAGTGACCAAGCTTAAGTCGACATCTTTGCTGCTCGAAGACTTGCGACCAGCACCAGTCTTGTATTGTTGTTTCACGACCAAAGAGGAAGTTTTACCCTGTCTCACTGCCGTTCGACCAGTGTTCAGTGATGTGCCACTGGCTGGCTTCAGTTGTGAAAGAGATTTCTTCGTGGTGGCTGGGCCAGCAGCAGTACTACCATTAGTCTTACTCTGAGAGGATGCCGCTGCAGTCACTCGACCTGTGCTCCTACTTGACGGTGGCACCTCACGTTTTACACTACCAGTGCCAGTCACCGACGTCAGAGATCTTTGCAGCTTGCTTGCAGTACAAGCGGAAATGTCTACCCGTCTACTAGTTTCAGCGACTGACCTTCTCAGCGGCACACCAGCCACGCTGGTCTTCCCCACCACAGTGCTCAGCTGTGTTGCCACTGTACCTGATGTTCTTGTAGATTTGACAATGGCGGCACTGCGGCTCTCCGTGCTCCTGCATGGTGGCTCTGACTTGACAGATTCGCCCGAATCTGGCTTCACTCTTGTACCATTGTTAACGGTGGTGACATTTCTTGTAGCGCCAACACGGGTGGAGGCTGCAGTTGTTCCTGTGGGTTTCGCAGCTAAATCCACTTTTTGCCTGAGCAGCTTGTCAGCCAACTTCATCGACGATCTGCCGCCACCACCGACTGAGGAGCTACCTTTAGACGCAGCCAGCGGCCCACCACTGCGTTCAACTGACCTGACACCACCATGACTGGATTCACCAGTGACTAGTGCTTGAGGGAACTTCTTCTTCGTTGTATCCACACCAGCTGGCTTGATGGCGCTGGTGGTTCTGCCACTGGCTGACCTATCTGAGCGTACTGTGGTGGTGGTGGAACTGGTGGATTTCAGCACTGATGGCATGGCATCACGTCACGTCACCGAGCCTCCACTGGATTCACAGAGAGAAGACGTGCTCATGGTCACTTCCGCCACCACAGTCCACCACCTGTCAATCAAACAATAGCAGCACAGCAATCACACATATGAGCAATGATGTTTATGTGCATCACTCATCCAGCACTCTCACCACTCGTCAGCAACAGATAACAAGAAATTTGAGCTAATGCTCACGAGACGCGCGAAAGCCTATAGCAGTTCCTGCCAGAAGGCAGTCACCCATCGCAATATTAACCGGGCCCGGCGTAGAGTAACTTCGTTGCAGCCGAAACGCGTTACCAACGATGCCACGCCACCAACGCCAGTCCGTGCCGCCGCCTTGTGAATGATTTTGTGTTTCAGCCCGAAAGTGCCCGAAAAATCCATAAAAAATCCCTATTTTGGCGTTCAAGGTCATCCAAGGTCATTGAATTTGGCGCCAATTGAAAGCTAGTATACGATTTCCTATTAGTGATTAATAGTAACCTAGGCCTTATCTCGCACCGTTACTGAGATACAGCGAGTTACTGGCCAAAAATTGCAAATTTTGACCACCCCCCTCTCATTTAGCGCCCTCGTTCGGGGTGACCCCCTTCAAATTTATGGAAAAGCTTTACGGTTCCTGAAACTAGAGTCTTCCAGGCAGCCGACGGTGAAAATTTGGTGATCCTAGCTTGCATCGTTTTTGCCTGATCCACCCGTGTGACGGACAGACGGACAGAATTGCGATGGCTAAGACGCGCTGAAAGCAGTAGCTGCTTTCGCACGTAAAAACGGGCTTCATCACAACAAGAAATGACGAATGGCCGCATGAATGTGACAGTCCGTCTGCAATGTTGCCAAACGTCTCAGGCACCAGCCTGCAATAAATCGAACCGAACCTTGGTTGCAGGCGGCGCCTAAGTCACATGACGCTCCTGAGCTGTGCTGCAAGTTATCCCACACCCAACACCAATCTGCAAACATGCCACTAGATACATGTTACTTGCTGCAAAACTTTTGCACTGCAAACAGGCAAACACAACTGTACAACATGGAGATATACTGTGTATGTAACTCAGGCCAGTAGGCAGAGAGGAAGTGACATTAACGTTTGCAGTGAGTAACGAGATAAAAGCCAAAAACCAGGATGACTACAACTGCTATATGCAGCAGCTGCTTGACTTCCGGCAGGCTTTGCTCGGCCAACTGTTGACTGTGCTAGCCAGTATGTAGACAGCCACTGGCCAGTGTTGGTGGCTCACAGAAATCGACCAAGCTGTTAGAGATCCATTCTTGCCTGGCTGCCTGGCGAATGGATTCGGCAGAGTGAATGGAACTTGAGCATATTTCGATTCGACTTACCAATTTCTTCACATATTAAAGCCAAGTTCTGTTCTCAAAGTCGTGTTTCTGTGCACTGACTGCGCTAACTGGATGCATGTGTTTGCGTTGCGCTCAACTTTCGTTTAGTTTTACTGCACTATCACTTTGTCATTAGCTTGCAAAGGTACAAGTAGTGACTTTAAGTTAACCCTCTCTTCCTTGAAGTGATTTTTTTTACTTATGAGTTTCATTTAGTTCTTCTGGGTTGATCTACTGACGATGGTGCAGTAGCGTGATAGTATGATAGTATAAGCACAAATTGCAACTCAAAATTCATGAATCACCAGTGAACAGCAGCGTCATGGGTCAAAAAATAGGCAGGGCCAGAAGTTGCAATTTTCCCATAGACAGCACAAATTTTCGACAGAATTCCAACAGAAAGTTGCAAATTTTCAACAGAAAAGATTATGGGTGCTGAACATTTAACTTTTCCTCCAAAATTTGCCCAAAATGGAGGTTTTCAGCCCCAAATTTGGCATTTTTGGACAAACATTTTCCAATGAGAAGATCTTTGACAATTTGTCAACGGTTAAAAATTTAGGGTTTGCAACTGCACCCCCCATCACCATATGCCCTCTTGCTATGATGCCACAGCCAGTGAATCAAATCAAATCAAATAGAATCAAAATTCTTTTGAATCGAATCGGATTTGTTATCAGCCAAATCACCCACCTCTACAAGGAAGCTATACACTCCTATCATAATCTACAATCACTATGACTCACTGATATCAGATAATGCATAACGGCATAACAGACTGACTGACCAGCTGGTTATAGCTAGGGCCCACAGTTTTCTGCGGGCCGCGGAATTGCGAGCCACGCGGCGGAATTTTCACTTTGCCACGGAATTTTGATATTTCTGCGGAATTTCGGGGAACTTTACAGAAGTTGAAAATTTGCCGGCAATTAGTACGATTTTTTGACTTGTTGTTGTATTTTTATTACGAAAAAATCAAGCTGAACTGCCAGAAGCTGTGAGCCCTACTAGTAGCTATTGCACTATGGCACAATCGTAAATAAATGCAATGCAACTTGACAAATTACACTTTTAGAACAGAAAAGATAAGTAATTTTCTTTGTCCGTTTGTAGCATAACTCAGCACAATGTCACTATGCCTGCCAGACTGTCAGAAACTAAAGTTTTTGAACAGAATATAGCTCAATTTAGTTACAAATGGAAGGCAACGGTGAACCACAGAATTTGGATGATTTTGCCGTGGTAAGCTGCGGAATTTTGCAAACTGGCCCATTCCCATGAATTTGGCAAAATTTTCCGCGGAAAACTGTGGGCCCTAGTTATAGCCATCTTAAGCTACTGCAAACAGCCAAAAACAGACATTCAATGAAAAAAGGAAAAAAATAACATCCAAAAAAATCAAAAATGGTCAAAAATCTCAAACCACGGTTGAGAATACCACTGTCAACTGGCGAACACAAAAGGCTTAATAAAATGCTATTTGTATGCTTTAAAAATTATTGTAGATTGTAATCTAAATCACCAGTAAAATCTACTGGTAAACACTTGGTCACTGGGCTAACCTATATGCCAACCCTCCAAAAAATTTCCCTAAAATAAACTCCAAATTTATTGAGAAATCTAGAAGTCAAACAACACAAATTAACAGACCAGTAAAGATAACCGCCTTAGTTCTTAGTCAAAGGTAATTAGCAAAAGATGGCCAAAAAAGATACTTTTAACTAGAAATTTGGGGGAGAGTCCTTGACCCAATTTCAATGTTTTCCTTTCCTCAAAGAGGGGGTTTTAACCCCTAATATTGCATTTTTGAACAAAATAAGAATTAAAATGCTTAAGATAAATCATTGAATTTTTCAGCCCTGATGAAGCTTGTGCTATTCAATATTTCATTCACATTCAAGCCTTAAGTGGCAACTCATTAATAGCCTTATAGCTTATAGAGTTTGCAGTGATGTCAGTCATTCAGCTGTGATCATCATCAACCTGCTGACGGGTAAATGGCAGAAAAAAGTGCAAAAAAACGCATGTTTGAAGTCAACTCACTGCAGTTCGTCAGTCTACTGCAGTGATTTTCAACCGGGGTTCCGTGGAACCCTAGGGTTCCGCGAGCATCTGCCAAGGGTTCTGCAGCTGGCCAGTTAAATTGACCTAGCTTGTGAAATCACACCAGACAACGTCGTAGAAATACTCAGCATCGATGTTTTTTGTTTGAAATTGCGTTTCTACACGTCTTTTTTGCATAGACTTACTGTGTTAAACCATTTTTGTTGTTAGTAAAATTTTGGCATATTTGCATTTCAGGCTTATATTATAAAGTAAGCTTCCTACGCGCGACATTATTCAACTCTAAAGCATCATCGAAAATGAAGAAAAAGAAAAGAAGAACGTATTGATTAGGCTTATGGTTACAAAATTGTTTGGCCATTTATTTAGTTAATTCAATTCTTTAAAAACTCAGCTTAAAAAAATTAAAAAGACATGTAGGCCTGCCTTTTCCGAGGGCATCCAAGTGATCAATTTTCTATGTTGGTGGCAGGGCTGAGCGGCCGTAGACGACCGCCTCGCCCGTCGTGTTTAGTTAAATACAATAACATACTGCTGCCTACTAATGCAAGGCCAAATTACATATTGGTCATCTTTGTCTGCTTTGTCATCCTCATGACGGCTCTGCCCTCAGTGCCCTGCTAAGGAAATGAGTTCGTAGACACCCTGTAGCTTCATTCTCGCATACAGTACGTCACTGGACTCACGGATCAATTCATAGGGTTCCGTGAGTGACCTACACGCTTGTGTAAGGTTCCACGGCAGCAAAAAGGTTGAAAAACACTGGTCTACTGGCATTCTGGGCACTGCACATCAACTAAACAATGATGCAATCGTTAACTTTCCTCAACATGTAGCCTACAAACTGCTTAAATGTGAAATTACATTAACAGGCTATAGAGCACAGAAACAAACAAGCCAGAAAACGAATCAGCCACGCACAAGAGTGCAAACGAGTCACGGGGTGAAACAGTCAGAGGGCAAAATGGGTAAAAAGCTACAGTGGGTGATAGCATTTCTCAGTGATCGCTGGCAGAAAGTATTTGCTGCCAAAGTTGGGTCAATGTGGTCTCTTGTACTTAGTAATGTACCACATAGGTCGATATTGAGAACCGTACTGTTCGTGTGTTATGCGAACAATATGCCGAAGCTGCTGAAGTCTATATGCTGACGATGCAAAAGTTGCTAAAGAGATCAAGACAAAGTCAGATGTGGTGGTGATGCAACAAGATCTGGATATACTAGATACGTGGTCAGACAAAAATGGCAAATGAAGTTTCACACAAGCATATGTAAACTCATGCAGGTTGGTAACAGGATCATACAGAGTCCTCATATTCTGTAGGACAGGCTTCCAGAAGTAAGGTATTGAAGATCATCGATGAAGAGAAGTCTCAGAAAGATCTGATTTTACAGTGAGTTAAAGTTTACTCGGCACATCAGTCATGTAGTAGCCAAAAGCAACCAGATGCTTGGATTGATCAAGAGATTTCTTGTTTACAAAGATATCCAGTCCATGAAGCTGTAGTATACTGCATTTGTGAGACCACAGTTGGAACACAGTAATGTTGTATGCCATCATACATATAAGAAGGATATTGACCTACTGAAGAAAGTGCAAAGAAGAGCCACTCGTATGGTTCCTAGTCTAGGTCAGTATAAAACACGATGGGCAAACGGGCAGATGGGCAGGACGACTGGCAACTGCGGCTGGCCAGCTCATCGTATAGTCCAAATGACCACAGGCAAAACGATGGCGAACTGTCATCTGGTAAACCCTACTCGTCATCAGGCTCAGAAGAGGGGCTGAGCCTGATGACGATTTGTGTTGACAACCAGAGGATGGGCTCATTCTATTTGATGTAGTGCATACTTTTTCATTTAAAATGTTTATTTACTACTATCTATTTAATCCATTTAATACATGAGTAAAACGATCGCCAGTCCACATCTAACAGCCCATCGCCTGCCGTCATCTTTTAGACCAGATGACGGGCACATGGACAGGTCGACCGGCAACTGCAAGACAACGATCCTGCCTGTCTGCCCCTTGTGTTCTATACCGACTGCTGTCTAGCGAAGTTGAGCTACGAAAGAAAACATGAAGCTATGGATCTGCCCTCGATAGCTTACTGCAGGTTGACAGGTAATGTGATCGAGGTGTATAAGTACTTGAATGGTCTACAAAGTTGATCCTGTTATATATGGAAGTGACATTCAGGGAATGAATGAGTAGGGCTTAACATCCCACACGACACAGTATAGGTCATTTCGGGGACGGCCTTTTCAGGCAGAACGCACACAAACACAATAATGGAATGGTAAGTTTAAACTTTACAATAAACAGAAAGTTTAACCTTTACAGAAGCACAAAACACAAAAATACAAAAAAAGAGGTTAACCTAAAATTGTAAGAACTGCCGATTATAATTGTGTATATGTATCAAAAATGGTACATGGCTACAAAAATGGCAGTTAATAATCTCCCCAGTTTTCCTCCAGACAGTCATCAATTTCATAAGGCTGTCTATTGGAGGACAGGGGCGAAGTGACATTCAGGGCGTACTGCCGTCAGGGAAACAACAACAACAATAACAAGTGACTTTTATCAGTAAATTCTGTTTCTTTCGACTCAGTTCGGCGAACTGACGATAGTAATTTTGGTCGCCAATCTTTCAGTTCGCCGAACTGACCGCAGCACTGAGCATATGTAAATCCTATAAGTACCGTTTTATAATACAACATACATAGCTTAGACAACAAAACTTTGTAACATTTGACTAAAATAACTTAAAAGTTTAATATAAACATCATAAAGCATGCAACTTCCGGTGTCTTATAACATCGTAAAAGTGAAGTGACTCAAGTGAGTACACAGATTTTAATTAAATAGTGGGTACTCGTCGGTAATGTTTTTAAAAAATTGCGAGATTTTGCAAAAAAATGCAAAAATTATTTCGTTTTTATTCAGTAAAAAGTCTAAACTATTGTTTTTATTTGCATTAATCGAATCATCAAAATGACTAAATTTGAGAGATTTAGGAAAGGGATTTCGCTCCGGGGAACGAAAGTTCCAAGAAACGAAAGTTCCAGGGAGCGAAAGTACCAGGGAGCGAAAGTTCCTGAAAACGAGTTTCACCTATGGAAACTTCGTTCCCGGGAGCGAAAGTACGTGGGAACGAAAGTTCCGTAATTCGGTAAAATTAACTGGTCTGCGCAGCCTTATGGAGTGGAAGCCAAGTTATATATTTAATGCTTATTTTGGGTTAGTTAATATTCTTTGTGCGTTTGTTTTGGTGATTTTTGGTTGCTAATAGTGTCAATTTTGGATCATCTGTACCCGTAAAACGTTGCTCTGATTGTCTTGATTGGATACAATATACTATGCCTCCAAGACGACAATCGTCAAGTATATAAATTTATGTCTCACCTTAGAACTGTACTCAGATCAATCCAAGTGGTTTAGTTTGCCGCCAGAGATGTGCGGACTGCGGACGTGTCAGTTCTCTGGAATATACATAACCTGCGTACGCTAGCGCACAATCGATGCAAATGGCACAGTGCCGAAAAACGCCACGCTGTAGGTGAAGACGCATTAGCAGACGAAAACTGTGTGTGTGAACAAACGATCCATACTAATAAAAAGTTGAAATTTCTGACAACAAAGACTTCACAGAAAACCCAGGTACATATCGGTTCATGCATCTGTACGCAGCACAATGTGCTAGCGTGTTTCGTTTTTGCTATATTTAAATAATTCAGCTGAGAGCTGCAGACTGCGCCAGCTGAGTGAGTTTCATCTACAATCGCTATCGGGTGTCGATGCGGTGCCGAAAATATTAGAACTGTGCCGTTTTGCAGGTTATGTATAGTTGGCAAACTCACTTGGGATATCGCGCCAACGTGGAATACAGACAGATGGGCTATGGCTGCAATCAGTTCTGGAAGCAGCTCAGAGATGGCACTTCAGCAATGTCTTTGTGTAGATTGTTCTAAATTGCAGAATTGTTCGTGGAAAAAATGAATTCTTGTACACTGATGAAGATGCTGAAATGCTTTTGAACTTGTAGATATGATTTGCACTGGTGCGGATCCAGATCTGCAGGACTTTTTGCGGACGCGAACTGACGCGGATCCTTTTTTGTGACGAGTGTATTTTTTACTAATGAAAGTTAAAAACAAATAGAAGTGGTGTGTGTTAAGACGTGCACAGCATGGTAACACTTTTACAAGTAAATTGTAATCTCCTATAGGCCTAGGCGCGTAGTGGCCTACCGTACCTTACGTATTAATGACTATAGGCAGGCCTATTCAGTGCGGATGCAGACGGACCCGGATCCAATATTTCTCTCTTGTTGCGGTCGGGGACTGACAGCGGATCCTTGGTCAAAATCTGTGGACTGACGCGGACTCAAAAATTTCAGGATCCGCACATCTCTGTTTGCTGCCTTAGCGCGGTTGCTTACATCTCTGAGATTTCTGTTTTTTTCTCTGTTGTCATATAGCGGTATGTGGTAGTAACTGCATTGGCTGCATTCTCCCACATCAGACCTTATCAGACAGCCAGACGGTTAGGTTCGAACCCTAGTTTGAGAGGCTATTTAATGTAGTCTGATGTGCGTGGAATGATGCTTGATGCGATTGATGCAGTAATTAATCATACCCAATGCTCACCGCATTGAACTGTTTATAACAGGAATAAGAAGTACAGGGACAGGAGCTAGTGATGTTTCCCCAACATCTTCTGAATCTACCATTTCTGACTCTGCCAATACAAGTACTGGCACTGGTAATGTTTCGCATGGCACGTAAAAATGTCTGACATTTATGCTTTATGTAGATTGAGCACTTGGGCAGTTTGGAAATATTCTAGCCTCAATCCTAGCCGATGGAGACAGGCTATTAGCATTTAAAATGTGGCTCTCAAAGAGAATAAAGAAGATCAGCTAGGTTGACGGAATAACAAATGATGAAGTGCTGCAGAGAGTCCAAGATAAGAGGAGCAATGGAGCATTTTGGACACAGTATGGCAGCTCAAACTTGGGTGGGACACATCCTCGGCATGACTTGCTGCTGCGGGACATAATAGAGGGCAGGATGTTGTGTGAAGCAACAAGAGGACAAAAGCACCTGCCTAGTGATGTCACAAGCAAAAACTATGTCACTCTGAGGAGAAGTGCAGAAGACCGAAGCACCTGACAGAGGAATTTGTCATAAACTTGCCACTATAGGCAGAAGACTAAAGACTATATTCCACTTTGACCACCATGCATAATGTAAGCAGGACTAGATCTAGCAGCAGCTTAACATTATTTATTTTTTTTATTTCTGTTATTGTCTAATTTTTGTTTTTTTTCATCTAGTGTGGAGGCTTATATTACATGTCTCTTCTTGATGATGCAGTGACAGTGCACTGTGTCGATGAGTATTGATATTGTTTATTTGACAGCATTCATCGTAAATGTAGTTTATCAATTATCATCTCATACATGGTAATTTTGCAATTTCAACTTCTGGTCTGTTATTTTTTCTTGGTGAGATTCATTGCTTGCAGGCTTATGCTAGTTATACTTGATTTTACTCATGTGTTTTGTGAACATTTGCTGTTTTTGTGCTGTGCATCAGCTCCAAACATGAGTCGAAGTAGAAGTGGAAAACGAGTAGCTCCTGCTGAAGCTAATAATGTAGTGGCTAAACGAGGTGTGTTTAGTGTTTACTTATTATGGTGTGGATGCTAGTTTACCCATCTCGGTGCTATGAAATTATGATGGATGGCATGATAACAAAATCAGGGATGAATAATTTTGAATATTGTAAAACTTTTTCTTTTTGCTAGTAGCATTTAGATGTAAAATCTTTGTTTTCCAAGAAATTTCTATGGCCTGGATGTTGTTATGTAGTAAAGATAAGTGACGAGAGTTGGTTCAGAATTTCAGAATTTTTTTATTGCATTTAACACCAAAAGTTAACTTAGGTTGTTGGCAAAATGTGTTAAAATCCATATTTAGAAGTTTTGGGCAAAGATGAAGTAAGCTCTTATGAGACAGAGCACCTTGCATATAACATTTTTATCATTTACCAGTTAATTTGACACGCGTAAATTTTGTAGCAAAAGCTGGTGATTCCGATAGTTCTGCCTCAAATGGTGAAGCAACCAATAGCAAAGGTCAGCCTTATGTTTTTGACACATTTTATAGTTGATCTATTGCACATTTGTTGCTATATTATTGAAATTTATTGTTATAGAGTTAAATTGTATTTTTGCCACTGTATCTACACCATGCTTACAGTAATACCTCTGCATTACATTTGTAAATGATTTATTGCAAAATGTCAGCAATTGCCAAAACTTTAGACATGGATTCTATTGTAGCAACCCATTTTTAGTCAACTGTTATTTTTATTTCATCAGCGTTTTACAGTGGCTTAACAGCGTTGATTCTGCACCTTTCAGTTTCAGAGATATTTACAAATTTTTCATAATCACGTTTTTATTATTGTAAGTTTTTTACATTTATACTTTTTGCTTTCTAAAATGTTTATTGTAACTACTCGCTAGTTTTGTATATGTATTTAGTTACTGCAAACACACTTTTTATTAACTTAGTTCATAAAAAAATTGTTGTCGTAAAATTGGTTTCTTACATGCTTAAATGTCACTGTAACTACTCACCCACTGTCACTGTGTTGACTGGTTGGTAGTCATTAAGCCAGTAGCAGAAACTTGGTTGTCGCTGTTTTACAGTGAAGACCCTTGTTGTAAAGGGCAAAGCTCCCGTCGATCCAGAGTGCCATGTTGCCAACTCCATGCATGTTTACGTTGAAGGTTCTGAAATCTATGATGTTATGCTTAACCAGGTTTGCATATCTGTTAATACTTACGTCTGACTGAACTACACAGTGTTCAGAAAAAAAGCATTTCATTGGTGTCTGGCTTTTGCCTCTTTGCCAGTTTGCCCCTTAGCTGATTCGCCACTGGATGATTTGGTGTCTGCCGTTGGTTTGTTTGCCCATGCACGTTGAACGATCCGTCTTTGTCCAAGGCTTCAAGTGGGATGGTATGGGCCATTATCGCACATCAGCACTTTCTTGACGTTCTGGAAAGCATTCCACCACTTATGTCATGAGACAGTTACAAAATAATATGCTTATTGCAAGTGGTGTCAGTCAAGCCAGGTTCTGAATAGGCCAGGGATGAACCCGCAAATTGGTGAAAGAGCCATAAAACATTTTATGCTGTCACCTTTACGTCACGACTAGCAAAGAAAAACAACAAATAAAGAAATAGCGGCCAAATTTTGTTCAGATATTTTTAATTAGTATATTTTTATCTATAGGTACAAAAACTTTCATGTAAACTTGTTATTGTTGCTGAGTTGTGGAAGAAAGAAAAGGTTGCTTTTATGTAGGTGTTTTATCTGATCACCGTGCAGTAGCTTCGACAATTTAGTGGACTATATTGTTAGTCATTATAATGTGGTTCTGCTTTGTTTGTTATTGGGACAGTTTTGAAGTACAAATATTAACTTGAACGGAAGTGATACAGTTCAGATGTTTTTTAAGCTTTAACATTCACACCAATTTTTGTTTTTTTCTGCTCTTTTTAGTTTTCGAGTAAGGAACCTGTATGCGACATGCAGATTGATGGGCACGATCGGTTTTGCAGCATAATAGGACTACCACAGAATCTAATGTGTAACATGTGCCAGCTAGTGGTGATGAAGGTTAAAGAGTGACTCGGGGATGAAGTAACATCCCCATCTCCACCCCATCCCCATGAAATGAAATTGTCTCGATCCCCACCCCATCCCAATGCATGCTGTCCCATCCCCACACGCTTTGTCCCCATCCCCATCGTTGTGTTGATGAAAATATTTGCCACTAATAATCTGCACATTTTACTACTCTTGGTTTCTAATGTACTGCAAATTAATAACATTTTCACAACACCCCACACTACCAGTGTATATAAACACAAATTATCAACATTTCAAAACATGCCGTGCGATGCACCAGTACTGTTTATTGAAGTGTATTATTCCCATAACTGTATTTTTACAGCAACTACTACACACGAAAGTCGTAGTTGTCCCCAGTTGTTTGCAGTGCATCCATTACCGTGGGTGTACTGCAAATTCTATCCCATCCCCGCGGCATTACCATGGCTTTTATCCCCATTCCCACTGGAATATCGCTGTTATTGTCCCCATTACTGCGGTAATACGGTAATTACTGCGGTATTACCAACATCCCCATCCCTATGTCACTCTTTAATGGAGATATTGCAGTATTGTTAAAAGTCCAAGTCACATCATTTTATGTAACTCTTGTAAAGCGTTAATTGGTTTAATCAAATGCTAATTTGTCAATATTCATTAATCTTTTGGTTGCTAATCTACCCTAAAATCAGGTTTAAAGTACTCACTTTTCCCTTTTCACAACTTCGGCCATGTTCAGAACCGTGCCGTCATCTGCAGGAGGGTTGCTGACTAGCTTTATTGCCTTGAGGTCAAATGCAACTTAATTTTTGGCCAAATAGCCCCAAAAGGACCAAATTTTTCATCAGTAGTTAACCCACTGAAAAACTGCAATATTCCAGCATGTCATTAATTTTACTACCGCACACCTTTGGTAGTGAACAAATAAACAGGGATGTAATTTCTGGTGTCATCTATGCGTCATTACTTGTACGATAAAACCGACATTATTCTGAGTAAAACCGACAGATTTACTGTGTATTCAATGCAAATGTCAGTTTGACAACAAAGCGTTCTGAAAGTGATGTCATCAGTTATTGTAACACATTCGGGTGCATTCAGTTAGCGCAATGTATTTCTCTGAAAATCATTTCAAAGCGATGTTTTCATTTCATTGGATCAGCGTATTATTAATTAGTGTTACATTCTACACATATTTAGCCAATATCATTTTTTCGTGTTGCCTGGCCTTTAAGGAAAATCTGAGTAAGGTTTGGT
>Ga0209367_1004240_pt1 | contig 19715 bp, 11 predicted proteins | sample WorMetLIZISLAND2_FD_187412 | JGI IMG/M metagenome (GOLD analysis project Ga0209367, IMG submission 187412) | Marine gutless worms symbiont microbial communities from Max Planck institute for Marine Microbiology, Germany - Olavius geniculatus... ...
CTGAATAAGCCTGATTTAAATATGTGACAGTGTCGTGGCATGGTCCTATGACTACCAGGAACATAAGTTCTACCATGTACCTAATAATGTGCCTACCCGATCTACCTCTAGCAATTTTCCAGTGCTATCAGCAAGATCGTCGATCTACCGCTAGAATTATTGTAAGATGAAATTATAACGATGTCTTCTTCTTCTTCTTTTCCAGTAGTGTACAGATATTCTTGCAAATAATGTCTTACATGGTCTTACCACTAATCGAACCCTCACATCCAAACTACTTTTAGTCGCTCAAGCGACCTGTCGTAAATATTTAGTTGGTCGTTGTCAATGTCAACTAACGTCAATGCTAAGGGGCAGCTGCTATCACGTATCAGTATAAAATGTTCAGTTTCAAAACTACACAATTCAAAAACCAAACAACAACCAGAATGAAGAAATAAGACAAACGTAACTAAGATAACGAAAGAATTAGAGAATAAAGTCACAGCGACGGGGACAGGGATAAGGACAGACTGGCAGACACCATGGGGATAAGGTAATAATAATGATAAAAGCAAAAACTCGCAAAATAAAGAGGAAATTGTGGAAATGGCTGGACTGAGAACATCATTTAGTCCCATAAAGCTCTCTAGCTTCTGCTTTGTAGGCGACACCTGCTCATTGGCAAGGGCTCGTCATCAGGTGGTTGCTGCGACAAAAATGTCTGCTGTTCCTGAAGAATATTTGCTTCCGAAGCTCGTCTAATCCGTGTGCTATTTTTCTTCTCCATAACTTGCGGAAATGTTCTGAGTAAAAGCTTCAGCTACAATATCGGTAATTTCAAAAAGTAAACATTCCTGAGACAGATGGAAGTGTCCAATCAGAATCAGACTTCGTTTGCAACAGACATGAGTAAATAAGTAAAATACAGCGCGGCATACAGCAATTTTTTCTATGATCTTTGGTGCTAATGACCTACTGACTGGAAATGAAATCACAGTTAGTGATTGCAATCCCGGGATTGAATTTTCAATCCCGGCATCCGGGATTGGAAATTTTGTAATCCCGGGATCCCGGGATTCCGTTTCGGGATTACGCTCACAGAGCAAAGAGTGGGACTTTAGCGCACATGAATATTTTATTCACCAGACGGCTAAAATTCTTATTTCTATCATTTAACACGCGAAAAAAGTACGATTTTAACTAATTTTGTAATCCCGAAATCCCGGCCTTGCGACGCCGCCAATCCCGGGATTCGGGATTGGCGAAAACTGCCGGGATCCCGGGATTCACGATCCCGGGATTGCAATCGCTAATCACAGTACACGATGAAATCACAGAATGAGAATGCTTGATGACTGTTGGGGAAAATTTACTAATGCATGCCACCAACCGCATCGGAAATCCGCCGAGATTCGACAGGACGTAGGCCTACCTACGTCTAAAAGTGCAAAGGCGCGAGGTTGACGCGCTCTGGGATAGACCGTGAGAAGCTCTCGATGGAGTCTGGACCATAGCCCCAGCCCGGCCGTGACTAAAAACGGATTTTTACGCGCAACAGCAGCTACTGCTGTAGCGTGTCTTAGCCATCGCAATTCTGTCTGTCCGTCCGTCCGTCTGTCTGTCACACGGGTAGATCAGTCAAAAGCGGTGCAAGCTAAAATCACCAAATCTTCACCGTCGGCTGCGTGGAAAACTCTAGTTTTAGGAACGGTAAAGCTTTTCCATAAATTCGAAGGGGGTCACCCCAAACAAGGGCGCTAAATGAAAGGGGGGTAGGAAAAATCTGCGACATCCAGCCGATATGGCGCTGCCCGCCACTGACTGACACGTGCGTCGTCAAAGCTCAATAATTTTGTATATGGGATATCACATGTGCAATCAAATACAATAACACTGCAATAATTTAAAGCAACCGGATGGCCATCGCCGTATACATATTCTGTTTAGCCTACCTCATGCAAAATTGCAAACATTATGTTACTGTGAACTAGGCTAGCTTAAGCCCTGTTGCAGAGCATAAAGTAGCTACAATTAATCCTGCAGATAGGCCTAAGTTTTATTTTGTTGCAAACTGCAGAAGTTCGCATTTATAATTGCAAAACAACATGAATTGTTTAATTGTAGTTTTACTGCATTTTATTGTATTTTGTCTGCGCATTTGCAAACCTTCTACCCATAGGCTTTTTTGTTGAAAATTTGCAGACTGTTTATCGGAAAATTGCAAGTTTTTGCCTCACCCCAATTTGTGCTACCCACGAGGCCACGAGGCCGTTGATCAACGTCACATTGCTTTTTCCCAGCGGACGTTTGCCCAATTAGGCCAATTAGGCCGATGACTGATCAAACTCTGAGACGTATTTGCAAACATTGACTACTTTGTCCTCACTCATAACTTCGACATATTATTATTTGATAATATTGTTTATAACTTTCATCCGCATGTCACGGTTTCTGCAAAAAAACACATCCAAAAAGTTCACTAAACTACAAGTTGTTATGCGTCTAAAATGCAAAACTAGTTTATATCAGGTCTACAATGAAATATTATTTAAAATGCTTCGTTAAATGCAATCTGTTGATATTGAAAGCCGTTTTTGACTGATCCACCCGTGTGACGGAGAGACAGACAGAATTGCGTTGGTTAAGAAGCGCTATAGCAGTTCTTGCTGTCGCGCGTAAAACGCAAACACCGATTTAATTTTTACGCGCGACAGCACCTAGTGCTAAGCGCGTCTTATAGTTATCGTAGCGGCGTCTGTTTGTCTACCTCTTTTGTCTGTTCGTCACACTCTGCGACTGCATCAAAACGAATGCGCTTTCCATTGGCGCTGAAAGCAATGACCTTGAACAACCTTGGACCCACGAAATAGAAAATTTTATTGATTTTTTTGCGATTTTTAGCTGCGGCGCACACTTTAAAAGTGAATTGCGCCGAAATGGCTGGAAACGACATGCTTCCGAAGTTTTTAGTATAGAACGTAGATTTTTGCCATTTGAGCTTCCACCTTTTAGGTTCAGAGGAGTCCTCCGAATGGAGGCTTCAGATTCAGGTGCTCTTTCAAATGAAAACAGCGCACAGAGCTTTAGACGTAGGCTGAACGTTGACATTTTTTGTTATAATTTCGCACAAGTTCGTCATTCCCTGCGCTAATTGGTGTGAAGATTACACAATCTTTTAACAAAAGTTTATGTTTTTATGCAAAACTATCTGGCGACTGGCGCAAGTCATGGATCGACTCCTTCGAGAGTTATGTTTTCTGCATGTAGAGTAATAACTTTGATAAAGTCAACGAATTTAACTGTCTCGACTAACTTGATGCATTTCAAGGATATCGAACAATAACGTCAACAAACGGTAGAAAAACACATCTAAATGACGGCGCAAAACACAGATGTAGTAAAAATTAGAAATAAAAGGTTTTATGAAAAAAAATATTTACAAAGCGTTCGTAAACGCCAAGTAAGAATGTGGCCCTGTTTATTTTTTGATATAAGCCTTTATAAGCCCTACTGACCAAAATCCAGATATTTTAGAATACAGCATTTTCAGTCTTCAAATTTTTATCATTACAAAAAGTAGCTAAAACCTCAGTACAAAATATGTTAGCATTCTGTGTATTACTAAAAGTAAATCGCTTTTCATTTTTTTCGGTATTTGGTTGTCTTAAATCGCCGTCATTCCCACACTAACAGTTCAAAATTAGCCTAATAAAAAATAGTTAGAAAAATTAAACAAACGTTGATAAAGCGTTTAAAACACAAAATAAAACAAAAAAAATTCTGTAAACGTTCATCACAACTAAGTCTATTCATGGCACGCGACGAGTGGTGACGTCACGGAAACTTCATGTGCTTGACTTTCTGGTCGATAAGACGCACGTATTTCTCGTCGATGCCGTGCGTTCTGTATGCATACGACATTCAAACACACAGGCCTATAGTAAGGTAATAAGGTGTTTACACGATCCAGCAAACGTCCAGCATTAGCATGTGTATTTTGAATACATTTGCTGGAAGTTTGCTGGACGTTTGCTGGATCGTGTAAACACCCCACAAGAATGTACGGCTACAAAGGCGTCGTCGGTTTAGAAAAGTTGGGGCGGCAAGAAGTTGCAAACTTCCGACAGCGGAGATTATCGGTGCTCGAACGTTCAATTTTGTCCCTTATATTTTTCCAAAATTGCAGATTTTTGACTCTAAGTTTTGAATTTTGGAAGAAATTTTTCCGATGAGCTAAAATTTGGGAAGGGAAAGATAACTGACCCGTGACCTCGTGCCACAATGCTGCTTTATGGCTAAATGTAAATACTAACACTGCATATCACGTTCTAAGAAATCCGGCAGTGTGTAAGTCATATTCATGGAATTATATCACAAATTTCTAAGTTGACTTAATAGGTATTTGCCAAATGTTGCCCTAAATTTCAGGCTGCACGATCTAAGCAAACTCATATTGCTCTGAAGTGGCCGTACGTGCCTTTCACCATTTCACATTTACATTTCACATTTACGTGTTTCAATGGACACGTAAATGGCGATACTCCATTCAATCCATTGGGTATTTGGCAGCGGTAGGCTAATGGGTCGTGATGGATGGTTCACTGTAGATACATATACATGCCACTATTTTTTTCCACTGAGTCTGAGTTGAAGCTAGCATATTAAGCTTATACCCGTGAGAAATAACATAAAATACAGCACAACGGACTTTCTACACAGTAGGCCTACAATGTTCCAGAAACTGTTCCATCGATAACTTTGTCATTATACTCAACGGATTCTAATATCTAAAACCTAATAGTTCTAATATTGCAGACTGTCTAAAAAATTTTGCAATGAAACTGTTATTAAAATTCCCACCGCACCCAAAGCGCGCGTCACTGCACTACCTTGTGAAATATATAGTCAGAAATTGCACAAACCTATAAAAGGGTCCAAAAAATGTTAGGGACGAAGTTTCTTTGATAACGGACGGCAGCCAAAAACAAAGGACGTTTTCCGGCCTAAAACAGTGAAACTGTCAGATCAGACAAACGGAGGAACAAACCGGAGTTCGTTAAGTTTTCTGATTTTTGCCTCTTCCAGTCTCTGTCGCCTGGCCTTGGCCACCTCGTCCAGCTTGACGCCTTCCTGGTACCTGTCGCGGCGCTCCTGGATGCGTACTTCCTGTTTCTCGTGGATCTGCTTGATGACGCCGGCGCGGAACTCGCGCTGTTTCTTGCGTATGACGTCCGTCTGACGAGCTTGCTGCTCAATCACATCCTGGTGAGCCCTGCAGCCACCAGCCACCAGGGGGGGGGGGCAAAGATCACTATCCCGGTACTTGCCGCAGCGCTTCTTACATGAGTAAACTTGGAATCAGAAGCGCTTTACAATCTCGGAAGCAGCAGCTGATTGGCATGAGCTAATGATACCGCAGCGCACTATGCGGCCATCCATTGCTTGCGCTAGCGAACAACTGAACCTACAGTGTAGCCAGCAGACATACCACCCTCCCAGTCAGCTACACTAGATCCTATAGCCCACAAGTTAGGCCTATATCATTTCCCATCTCGCCGAGGGTAGGAGGCTGAGTTGACCTAAGCATGCAGCAAAAAACTTGGTTAGTAACTTGCCCAAGGTTGCTTGCAAAGGACCCGTGGTAAGAATCAAACCGTATAGTAAAAGTTACAAGTCGAAACCAACCACTAGACCACGTTCACCTACATACCCATGCATGATCAGAGCTTAAAAACCTAGGTTTTCTACAATTTTTTAAAGGTTTTTAAGCATTTTTAAAGTTTTATATGTTTTCCGTAGTTAGAAGAAACAAGAAGTTGCAATTTTCCGACAGAATTCCAACAATTATTTGCACATTTCCGGCAACAGAAAAGATTACTGGTGTTCAAAGCTTCGATTCTGGACATAAATTTCACCAAAATTGGTGTTATTAGCCCAATTTGTTTTACATTATTCGACAATTTTCCGATAGCCAAAAATTTCGGGAAGTAGCAAATGCTCATTCCCTTGTCTCACCACACCTCTCCGGCCGGCCACGACGAGAACTCATAGACTACCAACTTGAGCATGCGCTCGAAGTCGGCTCGATCTCGCTGCGCCTCGATTGCGAGCAGATGCTCTTTTTCCTCTCTCTGTTTAACCCTTGCTTTCTTGATCGCCTCTTCGTTCTGCGCCCGCTGCACGGCGCGCATTTCCTCGTTGCGGCGCCACTCGCGTTCGGTCTGTTCCTGAGCACGCTTCGCTCTGAACGCGTCCTGCTCGGCCCGGACGTCGCTAGCTCGCTCTTGGGTCGAACGTATCCGATCCACTTCGATCTCCTTCTCGCGCCGGATGCGCGCCTGTTCGGCCTCGTATGCCTCGCGACGATCCTGAGACGCACAACAGGCAGGATCCATCGCAACTGCGAAGACCAAGGCCAGCCAAGTGCATGCAAGTGTAATAAAACAAGAAGCCCAGCTGTCGCTAAAAGAGCCGACCGTACTAGTTTTCAGTGACTTTGAAGGTCATCCACAGTCGATAATTTTCATCGCATCTAAAAGGGTGTATGCTATCAATAGCAACCTTGGTCCTATCTCGCACCGTTTAGCCGCAATAGCGCGTACCATAGATGTAAAAAAAACATTTTTTATGTTTTTTTTTTATAAAAGTGTAAAAAAACATGTTTTTAATGTTTTTTTTTAAATTTTTAAAATGTTTTTAAAAATTTTTTTTAATGTTTGTTTACATTTTTTAAAATGTTTTGTGCTTTTAATGTCGTGTTTTTTGTTTTTGTTAATTTTGTTTTTAATTATCTGAGTTAAATATTCTTTGCGTGTATAATGGCGAAAAAAGTAGCGATTGGAAACAACTGCAGTTTAATGTTTTTATCCATGTTTTTTATAATGTTTTTATAGAAGTTTAAAAACATGTTTTATGTTTTTTAAATTTGCAAATCAATGTTTTTAACATCTATGGCGCGTCCAGACCTTCGAGGTCATCCAAGATCGATGATTTCCATTTTATCTGAAAGAGTGTATGCCACTTCCCATTAGTGATTAATAGCAATCTTAACACTATCTCTCACCGTTTTCAACATATGGCTACTTACAACTTGAAACTTTCCACTAAAAACTGCGACCAAAGTGCTGCAGATGGAGACATGGTTACTACTGACAGCCTATAGGAAGTCGTCAGTGCCCTATCCGATGGTACCATTGCCGACCCATACGACTTACCGTTCAGCCATGATACCCCACGATTGGCATATATGACATGTCACTTGTGTGTTGTGACTTTAAAAGGTCATCCAAGGTCAATGATTTACATGTCATTTGAAAGCAAATATGCGACTTCATATTAGTGATCAATAGCAACCTAAGCCCTTTCTCGTACCCTTTAGCCACAATATATCCGTGACAGACGGACGGACAAACAGATGACGACAACCAAGCTAATAACTCGACCGTTACGTAAGTACGGTCGGCTAAAACGGGTCGAAAGGTGAACGAAATAGCTAATTAGAAAGTCACAACAAATACTAAAAAACGTATAGTTAACACGAAGCGTAGGAGAACTTTGACAGACTGTGCAAAAAGCGCTAGTAAATACAAAGTAAGTAACCAGTCGAAGATTTGCGATTTAATACAATGTTTAACACGAATCACGAATGTACGCTGTGTCTCAAAAAACATCCCCGACATTTTCAACTGTAACTTAAAAACCACTTAGCAGATTTTAATAATCTTTGGTACAAATATTTTTGACACAACTTGCCATCAAATGACCATTCAGTTTTGCACCTCACCCAATGTATGCTTTTGCACTACCTAGGGAAAGCAGATCAAGTGAAACATGTGTTAAAATAAACAGAAAACCTGAAAAAAACATCCCCAACATTATCAATCGTACCTTAAATAGAAATTAGCAAATTTTAATAATATTCGGCTTAAATATTTCCCACACAACTGGCTATTAAATAAGTGTTTTAGTTTCTATATCACCCAACGTCTGCTTTTGCACTACCTGAGGAAAGCAGACCAAGGACAATATGTGTTAAAATAAATGAAAAAACATTAATAAATTTTATCTATTTTAATTTGTGGCCCCCCCAACAACAGGTCTATTGCAAGGTCTGACTGTCTTGCAGTAGTGTGCCTACGAGGTGAAGTTTAGAAATGTTTGCAAAGTAGAGAAGCGACTGGTACAGCCTGGATTGGTCTGGAGCAGAACATTATCGATACTGCTGTCAATGAATGGAGAAAGCATCTTATTGACTGTGTTCGCATACTGGGCCAACACTTCAAGCGATTTTACTGTAGGCAGTTAAAAAATGGACAACTAAATGAAATGTCAACCACAGTGTCAGAAATGTGACCAAAATTTGTCTTTATGCGTTATGTTAATTAAGCAATCATATCACATCGAATTGGATAAAAAAGTAATATTTAGACGGTTATGCTTTCCCCAGGTAGTGCAGAAACAACAACGTTAAGTGAGGTGGAAAACTGAATAGTCATTTAATGGCAAGTTGTGTCAGAAATATTCGTACCAAAAATTATCAAAATCTAACTATCGGTTTTCAAGTTACAGTCAAAAATGTCGGGGATGTTTTTTTGAGACACAGTGTAAATTAAATCGCAATGTTTCAAATTGAATCTTTACTGCTTAAACCTTATGCGATTCGATGACGATTAAAATTGAACCGCGACTTGGATTAATTGTGCGTATCACTTCAGCTAAGTCATAGCTGTTTTATAGGGTATGTACCGTTAATGAGTAGTGGTCATTGGCTGTGCACTACTCACCAGGCGCGTCAAAAAAGGGGTAGGAGGTAAAGTGGGGGTAAGTTACCCTGAGCCCCGCGACGTTTGGCAACCCGGCTAGCGCTTAAAATTATAAAGTACATTGGGATTTTGAAAAAGTTAAAAATTCTAAAATTTTCTTCGAAGAAGGGCCCCGCGAAAATGTTTTTCCGGGCGCCGCTGTGGCTCTCGACGCTCCTGCTACCCACTAACGCAAAAAAACTTACTCAATTTTAGTTATTGTCCTTGCTGTATTTTACGACAATTAACCCAAGTCTATATTGTCATATAGGCTACTTACATCCTCTTCTTGTCGCTGTTTCTTGGCTGTCTCGGTGAGTAGTTTGTCGGCCTCCTTCGCAGCGGCCCGGCGGCTCACGTTGTCGGCCAGACATTTGTCGAGCTCCTCGCGCAATTGTTTCTTGTCGAGAGCGATCTTGTCCTTTCCTTTCAATTCCTCCTCGCACAGGTGCTCCAGGTACTGCAGCATCGTTTTGTTCTCGCGGTCCTTCATCTCCAGTTCGAGCAGCTTATCCTGCACACGCAAACCGCCATTACGCCATGCGTCAATGCTGTCCGCGGTATAGCGACGACGGTATTGTTTACATCATCGTCGCTAAGTTTTGTTCGTTTTTTGCATCTACCTCAACAACCGCAAGAAATCTATTAAATTTCAAGGTCATACGACGAAGGTCAAGGTCACAGAACCGGATTTTTCCGATATTTTACCACTGCGACTTTTGTCCCGCCTATTTTCGAACACTGTCATTCCCATTAACACGGAAATGGGAAAATCCCATTTTTACGGGGAATCAATCCCACTGCCATGCACATTACTACTCTTTTTACCTGTTCGTTGTGCTTGATCTGGTCCGTGATCAGCATGGCTCCAATCATGCGCTCGTTCTTGCGCTTGCGAGCGATCTCTTCCTCGATGCGGATGGCGTTCACTCGGTCGACCTCCATCTCGTGGTCCAGACGTTTCTCTTCAGCGTCAATCTCCTTTTTGATGGTCACTTTCTCCGAGCACTGCGCGTCACGGATCATGTTCACCTTTGCCTCCACCATCAGCTGACGATGCACACATACACCGTGTCTCAAAAAAACAAGAAGCACAGCTGTCGCTACAATAGCCGACCGTACTGGTTGTCAATAACCTTCAAGGTCATCTGAGATCAATGATTTTCATATCATCTGCCAAAGCGCATGCTTTTTCCTATTAGTGATTAATAGTAACCTTAACCGTATTTTTCACCGTTTCCGAGATATGGTAAATTTTCCGTTGAAAAACGCACATTTTCCTACCACCCTCCACTTATTAACCACAAATTTGAAAATGTTTCCCTTGACTAGATCACTGAAGTTCTGCATGCTTCGGTTTAAGACACAGCGCTAATTACTCGTGTAAAAATTTTATTTTATGACCTACCGTTTAGCCACAATACATCCGTTACCGACGACAGATAGACAGACAAACAGATAACAACTCGTACCATAAGTTTGACCGTTACGTAAGTTCGGTCGGCTAAACTGTGCCAGTGCTATTCTTTTTAGTTAACTCTGTGCAACATTAGCCGATTTTAATAAGTCTTAACACACAACATCGTAAAGTAACTTGATGCAGACTGCTATATTTTTGCCTACCCCACTTTATACTTTTAGTGCACTATCTTGTGAAATGACGAAAAAGTCGTAGTTTGACCGTTTACAACGATGAATTCAACGAGCGCATGCGTCGGCTCAGAAAATCATTGTGAGCCGCAAAATCATGCAAATCTGTTACATTTAACATCAATCGTACCCATTGAAAATCGTGTTGCCAGAGCGACCGCCTCGAACGCTTTCATATATGTGAGTGTTTGAAAGCAAGTAGTCAAGTCCTCTGTGTATCCATTTTTTTCTGCAAATATTCTTTAACAAGCCTATGTAAACTAGCGTAACCTTTAGCTGGCTTGAACTCTTAAGCAACTGTTTCTCATCTGCAGTAAACACCATCTCTCGTAAAACAGTAACGGAGCCGGCACATGCGCTACCCCCTATTGTTGCAAACGGCCAAACTATGCCTGGAGGAGACTCTGTTACGGGGGAATATTTTGTCACGGAAAAGACGGACAGTATACAGTCGAACCTGATTGAGTCGTTTGATTTCCTCCTCGTTTTCCTGCAGCTGCATCATGGCGGCGCGCTGAAGAGTGTCGTTCTTCAGTCGCTGTTCCTGTTCGATCTCCGACAATTTCTCGTTCTTGACGCGCAGCCGGTCCATGATCTTCACCTTGTTTCGACGCTCCGCAGAGTCTTTCTGCATGTGGAACCACCGCGCGCCATTAACACTCCGACTGTCAGTGACGTACTGCCCCCCTCTTTCCCGTAAATTTTTATCTGTCGAAAAAATTGATATATAAAAGAAAAATTTTCGCCCCAAAATACAAAATTACGGACTACAAATCTCCCTAGTGTGACTGACTGAGGCGGTGGTATGTCTGGTAGCTGTAAACAGCGTGCTCAATCGTTCGGGAATGGATGACCGCATAGTGCGCTGCAGTTGTGGTATCATTAGCTCATAGCAATCAGCTGACAGTCTGCCACTGTCTTATCGAGAGCGTCTCAAAATACAAACTTTGTGACTACAAATTCGCCTAGTGTGACTGATATAGGTAGTGGTATGTCAGCTAGCTGCAAACAGCGGGTCCAATTGTTCGCTGACGCGGGAAATGGATGGCCGCATGGTGCGCTGCGGTATCATCAGCTCATGCCGATCAGTTGCCACTTCCGAGATTGTAAAGCGCTTCTAGTAGCGACTCATGTAAGAAGCGCTAATAGCAACTACAAAATTTTTAGTTTTACCTTCATTTAGCGACAAAGTTGAAATTTTGAACACCCACTGGCATTGGCGTGTGGCTCGGTAGTCTAACGGTAATGTGCCAGACTTGTAATCTTAAGTTCACTCAGGGGTGCAGGTTCGACTCCGCACCAGGACACTGCCGGGTAACGACCTTAGGCAAGTTGTTCACACACATGTGCCTCTGTCACCAAGCAGTATAATTTGGTACCGGTCAAAGAGTGGCGAAGCTCAGCAGCTGGGAAGGTAATCGTAGGTCTGGCGTCGCGCTGGCCATGCGTCACGGACTCAGAGATTTATCCACCTAAGCCCAAATTCCATTACGCCGACTTTCACCGAAACTTCCTGACGGGGAAAGTTGTGGACACAAATCATGAAAGTCGCGGACACAAACCATCTCGACATGTCAATATGACAAGTCCGCGACAAACCCGTTTGTGTCGCTCTAATGGAATTTAGTCCGTTACAATGCACGGAGAAAGTCGGCGACAAAGTCGGCGACAAAGTCCGGGACAAGTTCACGACTTTGTCGGGAACTTGTCCCGGACTTTGTCGCAAAGTCGGCGTAATGGAATTTGGGCTCTACGGGCTCATAGGCCTAAGAAAGGAAGATGAGCATCCCGCTTACGCCCCTGTGGGGTATGGCACTTTTACCTTTACCTATTGGCATAATCCTATCTGTCGGAAATTTCCAGCGGTCCGTCCAAAAAACTGCAGCTCCCCTGTGTCTCCCAACATTTTTAACTTAAGACGCCGCTGTGCAGATACAGAATACACAATGCACTTGTTCCGTGGTCAAAAAGTGGCATGCTATGAATATTGGTTAAAACGTTAAATATGCGATCGTCGGTTCAACTTTCTGTGGTTATGGATACATGGCCATATTAGGCCTATATGGCCATATATATAGGACAGGTAAACAATCACGGTATGTAACCGACACCTGCAAGGTCAACTCAGCCTTACATCCATCAGTTATTTATTTATTTATTTGTCTTCAATAGCAGGCTCGAGGCCCATGCACACAACACACAAACACAAAGACTAAAAAAGACTAAAACAAACTACTTCGCCAACATTTAAAAACTGGAGATTTAAAAAACAAGTCCGAAGATAAAATAGCATTGACAAGCGAATTGTCACTAATCTGCAATGATCGCCATAGTGAGAAAGTCAATTTACGCATATTTTCCGGTAATGATGAAACACTGTTAAAAACAAGTTTTGAAGCACTACACCATCGTGGCTCCTGTAACAGTTGTCGAAACGCATCATTATACGCAATGCGTAACTTGTTGAAAGAATATTGATACATTGAACACCACAGCTGACAGCCATACACTGGAGTGCAATATGCTCTGAACAACATAAGTTTTGTGTTCAACGAAGTTATAGTAGTACAGAAAATTTATTGAGTATAAAAAACACTTAATAATCAATATGAGACTTTTCTACCGCTATCTGTTCTTTCTCTTGTTTGACTTTCTCGGCGGCGGCAGCTTTTTCCTCTGCCGTAACGATGCGCGCCGCTTCTTTGATGCGGTCAAACTCGTTACATTCAATGATCGTACTGGCGCCCGATGGGTCTTTGTTCGGAAGGCTTACCACAACACACAAAAACATTTTTGGAAATGTTGCAACATAAAAGAGATAGTCATGCATGTTTGAAAACGTTTTAGACGTTAGTTACAAAAAGATAACTATGCAATAAATTTTATATCAACGTTTAAGATATTGCAAAGTAAGCCTGGCTAAACTCCGAAAAATAGCGTGGCAGTTCCAAATGCACGTGGTCGATCGGTCACAAACGCCGAAGTGGCTAAAACAGCAACGTCATTAAGCGCGGCTTTTTGCAGTGCAAGTGCGGCTTTATTATAAGCACACTACACATTATACAAGCCTGTAATTTTCAAGCTACAAAACTGCAATTTTACAATACTTCTTTACATGATGTCTCTGATGAGATCTTTGGTGATGTGTTGAAAGCGCGTCGGTTTCAGTCGGTCGCGACGTATCTGTTCGTCCTGCCACATCTCTCCGGTACCGAGGCATCTCGTGCCGTGATCGACCTCGCGATGGGCCGGCCCAAACAATGTCTCGTCGACACGCGACAGTGTCGCAACCGTGTAGTAGCGACGCCTCGCCGGGCGCCGAGACACTGTACTGAGCCAGTACGGGCTGTCCTGGCACTCCTTCGGAATCGCCGACTGCTGCTATCACAGTACACATTTCAACACAGGCAAGTAAGTAAGTAAGTAATTTGTATAGCGTGTTAACTGTGAAACCTCGAACGCTCTCTGTGTGCTAATAAAACAAGAAGTAAACATGTTCCAGATGGCGTTAAGAAGTAGGTAAAGAGTATAAGAGTATGTGCTGCATTTAAAAATGTTCGGAAGAGCGTTCTAAGTAGATGGACCGGCATGTCCAAAAGCACGGTTTCCGTAGGTTGACATCATGATCTGCGAAACGTGCAGTTGACCACGATTTGCACTTGCAGACAGACATAGGCCTACATCTGGCTGTCAGTGCTAAAGACAAGTCGGCAGAGATCAACCAGGTATCTAAGCTGTGCTGTCACTTGTACACCTGGACGCCCAGCTGGAACCTGATCCGGTCAGTGACACCATCAAGCCAATATAAAACATGGCGCCGGATCGATCGTACTTGACGCAATTTGACACAACTAACTCGCGGTTAACTCAACCTAGTCATCCCTCCGTAGGTAGGTGCAATGAGAACAAGCAAAAGCTGCGACATGAACAAGCACACCGCACTAGCCTCATATCCGTGGTTTCGCAGTGTTAACTAGTGTTTAGCTGAAGGCTAACAAAACGGAGATCAGCGCTGTCCTATGGGCCACGTGGCTCAGAGAGGACTTTACGAGTTTCACTCTAAAGTGTATGCTAATAGATAGCTTGGCGGCGTATCCGTGAAGGCGCTGGACTTATAAGATCAAATATTTGTCAGTCTGACTCCCGCTCGGGTCGTTATCAAACGGTTACCACTAGGATGGGTGACTGTCTGACACCAAGGTCAACTCAGCTTTTCATCCCTCCGAAGTAGGTAAATTGAGTATCGGCCTGACGGCGGGGTTACAGTGGAACGCGTTCACGTGTGTCAGGTGGCACCGTAATACTGTGTGATCCCATATGGCAGGTGACGCTCTGTAGCTTTGCAATCGCAGAGTTTTCGAGTAGGCCTACATTACACCGAACATTTTAACGCACCATATCAACGACTGTAAGGTTGTAGTACCATTGATCAAACACCAAAGTAAATTACAATATTATATCTCAAACGCTAAGTTTTTACTACTAGTGAAGTTTACATTGCACTTTCCTTCTAAAATTCAGCTTTAGTTGTTCTATGACGTCATTATTCCCTTTAAATCATGACGTCATATGTAAACAATAAAGAAGTAAATGTGCGACAGAACACGTGGAACAAGCGGCAAACGGAGCACAGCCGGCTGAAAAGTGCAATAACGATGAGCGGAGAGGTAAGTTGAAGTCGGAAAAAACGATTGGAACGATAGTTGCCGAGCGAAGCGGCTGGTCGCAAAGCGGGAACGCAGCGATTGTGTAACTGAACTTGTTCTGCCAACCATTTTGCCAAGCCTTGTATTGAGTGAGTATTTCAGTTACCGTAGGCTACGTCGTCGTAATTCCTATCAGCTCGATCTACCACGTATTCTTTTGTTATAAAAATTCATTTCTAGCTTGTATGGAAAATTAAACTCTGCCGATTTTTGAGTTCTTCGTTTCGAAATACGAGAGAGCGCGCATACAACTTGTGTAGGCCTAGGCCTAAACATTAACGTAGTAGGCCTAAAGCCAGTGTAAATTTTTTTCCTCGCAAAGTTATTAAAATGTAAAACCGTAATAAATAAACGTATCATAGACCTCTTAGGAGAGCCTGGTCTATGAAACGTGTGTAAAAGACTTCATATTGTCGAAAAGTGTTCTAGTTCGACGCAGGGTACTAAATGTCGCCCAACAGTTCTCACACAGGCATGCAAACGTCCACGCCACTGGTCGATTGCCTCGTCAATGACATGCTGCTGCAGAGCAAGGGCGTTGTTTAGGAGGTTAGGAGTCTACGGACCTCCCAAGGATTTGTGATTTCAATTTTTTTCTTGAGTGAGTCCTACGTACAGACCCGTCGAGAGCCACAGCGGGGCCCGGGGAAAAATTCTACTTCTAAAGGGAGTGGAAAAGAGAGAGGGGGAAGATGGAAGGAAAAAATGGTAAGGAGGGAAGGGAGGAAAGAAAGTAGGAAAAGAGGGATAAGGGAAGGGGAAAAAGAGGAAGAGAAGGAGAGTGAGAAATGGTAGGGTACGGGAAAGGATGGGGAAGAGCGAGACCCCAAAAATTTACTGAAATGACGCCATTGCTGCATACCAGAGCATTCACAACGATCTGGTGCCACTTCAGATCAGCAACGTCGAGTATGGGGCCGGGCGACTGACGGGCGACGCTTCGAACACTCGCTTTGAAGCTTTTGATTATACGAGCAGTCCTTTACGTGTTATTGTTACGCCCTAACGTTAAATACCCGTACCGAAGGGCCTAGGCTACGTTTTGTCGAACTGCGCTGAATCCAGACATCGTGTACAATTTCAGGAACACTGTGATAAACTTTCGGACTATAATAAAATAGCGCGTTCATCAAAAGTTTAGGTGGAAATTTTTTTGACGCCGCTGCATGGCAGAGTGCATAATCAGATTAGTGTCTGGATGATAGATTTTGGATGTGCACATGTGCTGCGAATCGCAGTGGTCTATCAAGACGCATGCTGTGCTGTAGGACATAATCGCATTAATGCGTTTATAAACTTTTTTTCTTAACTTTTATAAAAAGAACTTTTGTACGTCTCTTTTTATTATTACAACGTTTTTTTTTAAATTTAAAATAATAATTGAACGGTCAATATAAAAACAACGGTAAATAATTTAAAATATTTATATAGAAAAAGTTAAAACAAAAAAGTCGTTACTGGTAACGCAGTAACAGCTTTTGTAGTTAAATTTAGCAGGTCGGCTCACTTTGCAAATTCTACCCCATTACTTGCTAATTCAGTTTCCTGCAAATTCATTTTTTTGCAAATTCTGTTCCTTGCTACTTCCAATGGGCTATAGGTTTATACACCGTGTCTCAAAATTAGCGGCACCCCTGTTTCAAACACGCCTAATTCAGTTTGTAGGCCTAGTTCATGGATTTCATCGAAATATCGTACACTGCACTATCTTGACATTAGTTACGGTCACACCCATTATGACATACGCACCTTACCGTGTGTGCTCAGTGTAACGTCATTATGACGTCAGAGTTTGTTTCGAGGCCAAAGGTGGTCATTTAAGGCTAAAACTTTAAAGACAAGTTCAGAATGATTGTTTCAATGACTGATTAAAATTTTATAAAAAAAATCTGTCAAGTATTAACGATTTTACACTAACTTATCTGCAGGGGTGCCGCTAATTTTGGGACACGGTGTATATATTATTCTTGATTACTTGGATAATTCTATTCCTTACAAATTTACGGGAATGCAAATTGTGAGGTTTTTCTTGATTGTTTTCGTGCAAGTTTTACCCATTTTCATGCAAATTTAATTTTTTTTGCAAATTTACCCCCCACCCCTCCCGATTTTTAACTTACCCACGATGACTCAGTTGATGAACATGAAAAAAACCGTATTCTAAAGCAACGGATTTTGTCAATGCGTCAAGTAGAAAGATTGCTTTTTAATGTTTCCCGAAAGTTTATGTCACATAACACAAAGGGGTACACAAATCTAAATTGGCACTCGTGTCTCTGACGTGAAAGCGACAGTTCTGAGCATTGGCTGAACGTCAATTTGCTATTATTGCTAGCGCCTAATGGGGTGTTTACACGATCCAGCAAACGTTCAGCTCCATTATAACATATGGCAGCAAACGTCCAGCAAATGTCCAGCAATTCATGTGTATTTTGAATACATTTGCTGAGAGTTTGCTGGACGTTTGCTGGATCGTGTAAACACCCTATAAGTCGACACAGCCTTCTGTTTTCTGTGGAACAGTAAACTAAGTATCAGTTTTCTGGTTGAGTAATATTAAATGGCAGCAATTAATTGCTGTAAACATCGACATCCCACAGACATTTTGCTCCGTTCCACATTCATTGAAGAAGGCTTTAGACTATGTTAGTGATTGCCAACTAGAGTCAGCTTGTAATGACGTCATATATGTACATAGCCCCATCTAGAGTTACCAAAGTGATTTTTGCTGTTTTAGAGGACTAAAATCATCATATCGTCCTTATTTTTAAACTGGTAAGTTTTTTTACATATACACGGTGTTTCGTAAAAAAGAAGAAAAAATACTAACTGAAGAAATATTAATTCAAAATATTGTGACAAATTATGGCAGTTGATTAAATATTCTTTGTTAGTTGTGACGTAATGCTGACGTCATAATGTGTCACGGGTACAAGCTTGATAGTCTCAACTGGTGCTGTTAGTTGCTACCCTGCTTCGATGGTGAACTTATTCTGGTTCGCTAATGAAAAATATTTATCGTGTCAGCACTAAGCAACATGGAAACATGAAATCAAGCGTCTTGCGATCCAAAAAACGCAACCATTTTGCAAGCTCGGTGTGATAGTGCACTGTTTTGCTCGAACATGTGTAAGTCCAACTATCCCACAGACACGTAAATGCGATCGCTTTGCACGTTTTTGTGGTTGCAACTGTAAAACTTCAAAAATTAGTCATCAGCGAACCAAATTTTTCACCATCGGAGCAGGGTAGCGATAGACAGCATCAGTTGAGACTATCATGCTTGTACCCGTGACACATTATGATGTCAGCATTACGTCACGATTAGCGAAGAATATTTAATCAACTGCCATATTTTGTTTCAATATTTTAAATTAGTATTTCTTCAGCTACAGTTGGTAAAAATTTTGTGCAAAGTGATCATCGTTTGAATGAATTATGAGAAAAACAAAAGGGGGTCTCTTTTTTATGAAACATCGTGTAATTTAATTAATAATGATATTGATGTATGTGGTGATCAAAACTCGCTGATTTGAAAAAAAAACATTTAATTTCACTGCTGCTATCGCCGTTTGTTACCAAAGCCTCTGATTCTGCTAATTCGACATTCGGGTTACAGATTTGGTGTCTGTTTGTCAATCTGTAAGGTCGACGTATGTGCGATATTCTGCGGTCGTCTATTATTTCGTCCCACATCTCTTTATCAGATGGGTCAAGCAAGAAATAAATAATACTAAATGCATAATGCTACATTTCCTACTTCACAGTTCAGTGTACCCGTCCATTTGCCACTGTGTAAATGCGCTCGGTGTAATGAGACAATGTAGTGAACGGGCCGCGTGTGAAATGCGTCGGACGTAGGAATGCCCGAGGACATCCCGTGTTTAGCGGACACTGTCGTGGCGTGCTTGGTAATTCGTTTATAAATGCTTTGAGTGGTTCGTAAGTCGCCGCACGTCTGAGGTCCTATTATACGTTGGTCGGTGACTATGCGATCGAGTGCCTTGGGCCAGGCGAAGCGTACCGTCGATTGTCATTCAAGACTTGGTTGCAGTCACAGCAGCACTTAAAACATGAACGACATGGAGAAAACACGCGTATGTGGGAAGCAACAGGCCTACTTGTGATTTTCTCCTTACGGGGGCGGTATGATTGTCTATAATAACAAGAAACCCAGCTGTCGCTAGCATAGCCGACCGTACTGGTTGTCAGTGACCTTCAAGGTCATTTAAGGCCAATTATTTTCATTTTATCCAACAGATCGTGTGGCACTTCCTAGTGTGATTAATAGTAACCTTGGCCGTATCTCTCACCGTTTCGAGATATAGCCAGTTTTCCGTTGAATTACAATCAATCAATCAATCAATCAATCAAGTTTATTTTAGACAGAAACGTCCATAGAACACAGGTAAAATAATAAAAGCAATAAAAGTGGTAAAAGGAAAAGCAAAAATAAAACATATACACATCACAGTCTAATTCTTACAAAATATTTAACTACAGCATTATCACTACATAAGAACTGCATATAAAATGAATATTTATAATTATACAACAGAGTCTCGAAGCTGGGAAG
>Ga0209367_1004241_pt1 | contig 19714 bp, 12 predicted proteins | sample WorMetLIZISLAND2_FD_187412 | JGI IMG/M metagenome (GOLD analysis project Ga0209367, IMG submission 187412) | Marine gutless worms symbiont microbial communities from Max Planck institute for Marine Microbiology, Germany - Olavius geniculatus... ...
TTTAGTATGCAACTGTTAATGCGAAAATTGTGTGATAACTTCAGGGAAGCTTAAAATTCGAACAAATTACTGCCAATCGGTGCTTGACTGTTTCGTAAGCATTAGCATTAGCGTATGTGACTGTGACGTCACTGTAGTTGGCCTACAGGCTGAGCGCGGCTTGACCAATCAGCGTCGTCCACGGTATAACCACGGCCGTTCAGCTGAACGGGATCAGCTGATCCAAGTTCAACTTGGTGCAACATAATTCAGCGTGAACTTGGTTCAACTCTTGATCTAGGTTCAGCTGAATCAAGATCATGAACAACGTTGGTGCAACTCGCCCTTAGTGTTGGCTTAAAACAAGCTTATATGTATTGTATTTTACACTGAAGTATTAAGCGCAGTTAGAATTTGCCATTTGCTGTGGTATCTAGATCATCCTGAAATTCATGAAGAGGTGGCAAACAAGAATGAACAGTTGGCAGGTTATCTGAAAGGAATGGTCGTGAATCCAGAGAGAATGGGGCAGGTGAGCAGAGTAGCATGTCTCTTGTGACGGTCAGTGTATTCTTTGTGCTCTGTGCGGTGTTTTAAGGTACTCGTATTAGTGATTAATGTATTACAATGAGTGTCACCTAAATATAGATATTAATGACTTGAATACGTGCAAAACAGGAAGGCTAATTGGACAGTGACACTGAATAATGACAACACTCATCAGTCTACGTGTTCATACTTTTGTGTGTATGCATTTCTGTACATACATAAGGTGGGTTTACAAGTTGAGAATTTTGCAGCCATTTTTTTTATATTTTTATTTGTTTGAATGACAGATGTTAGCATAGCATAGCATAGTCTGAATCTTTTCACATTTTTTGGAAATATTTGAACAAAAATATATGTTAATTGCATTATGACAATATCTGAAAAAGAACCATTACTTATGTTCGACCAACACCATCAAGGCACTTAAGAATGTATTAATTATAATCATAATGGGTTGTATTAGTGTATAATGTCGTAATAATAATAGCAAATAAAAATGGTAATGCGTGCACATTTTTGGCACTGCACAGATTTCCAGTGGTCGTCATAAACTACCAGAAGATCGGGTGAGGCCTAAGAGGTTTGAATATGGTTTCCAGGAGCCAGAAACAATCCGGCCAGGACGTTGCAGCATCCGACAGGCTCTTCAGTTCCTGTCAGAACATCGGACTGATCCAGATGAAGTGGGCAGCGCAGAGTCCATTGCACGACGATACAACCTCGATGTCAAGCGTGTAGACAGTGTTCTGACTCACTTCAGTGTGTTTGATGTGGAGAAGCCAAAGTCACTGACAGAAGGTGCAGAAAAGCTGCAGGCTCAGATTTTGGCGAAATCCGAGTCTCATAATTTTGGCCAGAATATCAGAGGCGATTGACAACATACACAAAATGTCTAATTCACTGATGGATTATTATTGCATGTGTTGTGCAGGGTGTGGCAAAAAAAGTAGCCCCCTAAAGTTTTTTGTTAAAAAGTCTATAACTTCGTTGTTTTCCAGCAGAATCACATTTTACTTGGCAATTAGATGTAAAAGGTTTTACTGATTCTGTAAAATTTCAATTTAAATCCCAAACAGTTGCCAAGAAAACAGCGAAAAACTTTAGGCAGCTACTTTTTTTCTGCTGCACCCTGGACGTGTGTCAGTTTGATCAAATGATCATACTACCATTCTTCAAGTGATACTCTGAAACTGTCTGTTAGTTACTAGGCTTAGTCGATTGTGATGCGTAATCAGTTAGCAAAAGGTAAGCAAACTCATGGGATCATGTGGCAACTGTCAGTGTACTGGTATCAGGAAATAATGTATGATAATAATAACAATAATCAGAATGTTTGTTAAGGAGCTATTTTGGCATGTCAATTACCGTAAAAAAAATTATTCATCAGTAGTGGGTTACAAGAAACAGTATAATGTGTTAAAAAGAAGAAAGAAAGTGTCCATGTAAATGCTGCGTTAAAACAGCCAGCTGTAACTTGTTGTTTAACTGGTTTGTGCTGAATAGAGGAAATTGTTAACATGACAATTTATAGGGTGCTAAAACGTAATGATAATCACTACAGGGTACCGCATACAGCAAAGTATATGCTATTGGCATATGCTGACATTTTTCATTTTGTCATTTTCAGCTGTATGACATTGCATACTACAGTATTGTTGTATTTGGGAATGTTCAGTTAGATGTATTTGAATCTACAATAATGTTTGAAAATTGTAATGTTGTGGTTAATTCTAAGACTAAGCTAATTATGAAAAATAGTCATTCCCCACTGCCCTCCAATAGACAGCATTGTGAGATAAATGTCTGGAGGATAACGAAATATTATTAGAACTGCCATTGACGTTAAATATGCACGATTATAATTCGGCAGTTCTTACAGTTTTAGCTTTAGGTCGTTTTTTTGTGTTTCATAAAGGTTAAACTATCTATAAAGATTAAACTTTGTGCTCTGTTATTATGTGTCTGTGCAATTTTGCCTGGAAAGGCCATCCCTATACTGTGTCGGGTGGGATGTTAATTCCTACTCACTCACTCATTGCAAAGAATTTAGTTAGTTCTCTAAACTTCTCTCAATGAACATTGCCAATGCTAACCATCTGTTAACCTTTATACCAAGCCAACCAACTGGAGTTGTAAGTTGTGTTGTGCTTTGTTTTTTTATTTTCTCTAACGTGCATCCTGTGAGCCACCAGTTCCTACACCCACCATCACCGTTCATCATTATTGCTCCTCTGACTGTCCTCTGGAGGGTAGGAGGCTGAGTCAAACTGGATGGCTGGTTACATGCTGTGAATGTTTATGCATTTGGTCAACCATCACGGTGCAACCTGGGCCTAAGGTGGCTTGATGGAGTAACGGTTAGGACATGGGACTTACAGCCAAGATGTCTTGAGTTTGAATTCCTATAAGTAGTTACTGTTTGTTGTCTTCAAACAGGTAAACTAGCTCGATATACAATCAACCACCAATGTCAACTCAGCCTTTGATCTCTCTGGGGTGGGTAAATTGAGTACTAGCCTGATTTCTTAGCTGGCCTACCACGCAGGGCACGTTCACCTCTGTCAGGTGGCAAGTAACACTGTGTAGTCCCATAATAGCTCTGCAATCGTTTCCCATGAAGAGCTGTATGTGGACCTTTTTGTAATCTGGAAATTGAAAACCTTTACACCAATGGTTTAATGAATATTATATGTCCCGAAGTAATGACTTGCCATTTGCTAATGTCACCAATACCATTATCCAACCAAAAGTGTTTCTTGGTGGAAAGTAACAAACTCTGTGGAGATAAGCCAATATAGTGTACGAAAGCAACAGACCATTACAACTGACAATTTATTTCTACAAAATAGTCAGTGAATAAAAAGGAAATCAAAGCAGTGCTATTACAGCAGTTTGCAAAGCAAACAGATAATTATGTCAGTGTCATCATCAACAAAGTATCATTGCACACTGTACACCACAACAACTGCACTGTTGTTATTCATCAAAACAATACGAATAGCTGCATATCAAGACATGAATATCCATATATTAACGTGCACTACAAAATATACAAGAATAAGGCACATTCTAAATGACAGTTAGCTTGAGACAGCATAGCCTGACAGGTCCATTTTTTAAAACTCGAGGCAGCTACCATGCAATATCTTAAATTTTCCCAGTCATAATCATAAAAACTAAGAATAAGTAATATTTTCTCTGGGCATGCAGCTACAGCATTAAAAATTATCCCAGTCATAAATAATAACATAGCAACATGGAAGCAGCAGCTTACAACAATGTATCAGAAATCTGACTTCAAAACAGTGACACTTTGTATAACTATGCTCAGTTTTCATGCATAAAAAAATTAGAAAAGGAACTGGGGCGGTATGCATAACAAAGTCGTAAACTAGTTTGGACGTAAGATGTACGTCGCGACTAACTACTTCCAAACTAGAAAGTTACGTTTGATGACATGCAAAAACGCTGTCGTAGCGAGTGACTAGCTAGATAATTTCTGGCGAGTCATTTACGCCATTGAAACTAATTCCAGTATTCAAAGTTGCTGAATAAAACATTCAGCATTCGATACAGTTCGTTTAATTCATTGCGCATTCTTACTTAGGCCATGGAGCGGTAATTAGGCCCAAGCACACCCGAGATTGCAGTAGATGACAAGTTTGCCTATGTCTATTTTTAGATGCACGTTTATGCCAAGAAATTCCAGAGTCAAACTAGCCGACGTCAACTGCGTCTTGTCTATCTAGTTGCAACGTAGGCCTGAAGTCCAAACTAAGCCACGACGTTGTTATGCATACCACCCCAGGTGTTTTATGGTGACGCAGGGCACTGCACGCTGTCCTGGCAATAGCCAAGCTCTTTCCAATTTAACATATACGTGTCTCAAGAAAACTGTGCCACTTTTATTTCTGGAATAACTCCATGAAACATTGACCAATGTTGATAATCTTTGGCAGACAAAATCAAGAAAAACCTTGAAATAAATAACTATTGTTTTGGCCACCTCGCCTTAATACTGTCATTACACTACCTTGTGAAATGCAGAAGTCGCAGTCTGGCCCTTTACAAGAATGAATTCATACTGGATAGCGCATGTATAGGCTCAGAAAATCACACGAGACCACAAAAACATTGAACATCTGCAACTCACTTAACACTAATTGTATTGATTTTAAGATCATATGAAGTAAAATGACTCATCAACAGCGAGTAAGCCATTCTGAGTCTGTGGTTACTGAACGTGCTGTTGGCGAGTGGAGTCAACGTCCGCCGCTAGCATTCGTGTAAGCAAATGCTGTAATACCGATGACGTTATGTGACACGTCTGACTTTTTGAGAGATAATAACTGTTACTCGTGTTTGTCGCTATTCGTTTAATCATTTCTGAGCTGACGCATGCGCTATCCAGTATGAATTCATTGTTGTAAATGCCAAAACAAAGACTTCTGAATTTCACAAGGTAATGCAGTGACAGTATTAAGGCGAGTGGCCAAAACTAAAGTCATTTAAGTTAAATTGTTTCCTGATTTCATCTGCCAAAAATTAGCAAAATCGGCCAGTGTTTCAAGAAGTTATACAAAAAAATAAGTGGTGCAGTTCTTTTGAGACACAGTGTAAATGTGTAACTTATGCCTCACACCATTTAAAGCCAACTATCATCACACCGCACAACAAAAAGCAACCAGACATTCTGCAACAAACGAGAGTTAAACTGCAAAAAAACAAAATATCAAGGCTAGAATTGCTAAATATCTTACCTGTTGTTGATGACATTTCAAAATTTTTTTTTCAGACTTGCCCAGTGTTTTCGACACCCAGACGTGTTTGATACATTTCATTGTGTGATGAAATAAATATCTACGTCAAATTTTTGAAGAACTCTGTAGTTTGTAGTTGAAACGTTTTCCTATGATCAACTGTAGATATGACATTTTGCTCAATATGCAAATTAAGGCAAGGCATTTGCGTGATAGCAATGTTGGCGTCCAATACGTGCACCGTCATGGCAGATTATGCAAAATAAATTTACCACTTACGCTACAGGTCCATGGCCAAGGGGAGTCTGATCAAGCCCCATCACCCACTGAATGGAACCCAGAAACGTAGCATAAGAGTAATAACCAAAAAATGTGACCACCAGATCATTTAGGTGGATTAATGTCCGGCCACAGATGGAGATAAGGTCAAACCCCTCTATAAAAGCCTGGCAATGGGCCTGACTCAAATCTTAAATAACCACTGACACATTTAGAACTCAACAAAGCTACATACACATCATAACACTGGGCCCTCAATCTTTTGAGCCAACCCCAAAATCCAGTTGGTCCACACTTGTCCCAAGCTGCACTAAAAACAAAATTTTGGTGAAAATCTATTAACACATACCAAAGACAAACACATAACATTATAACAAATGGTTGTAGAAATTAATGACACCATGCCAGGCATAAAGCTCAATGCAGCAAAAAGATTTTAACCAATTACAACATAAATTAAGAAATGCAGACTATAAACTATAAACCAACGTTAAGGCCATCCGCCGCCATAAGTCTGATTGGGGAGTTTTGTTACCACGGCTGCCTATCTGTCAAGCCATTGATTACATTAAGTCTCTCCCTCTGAATCCCCTCAACAGATCTCACTGTAATTTGGTCTCAACTCCCCCCAACTTTGGTCTTGGTACGTCGTCCGGTTTAGGAGGAAAAGTGAAAAACAAAGGAAAAAAACAATTAAATTAAACAGTGAAAAAACAATGCGAAAACATAAGGCCTCCTGTTACTACATACGGGCGGCCTAATTATTAACCAGTTATCACACCAATTTCGCTGCTGGTGCATATATCACATTCACGTACATGGTGAAAACATACAACAATAACAACGCCATCAACGTTAAATGTAACAAAGTATCGGTGATTGCAGCACGTTGCATAAATCAGTCACTGCCACCCACAGCTCCCTCAATTTCCTCCATTTCCCCCTCATCAGCACGCAGCATTTCCATCGGAGACCTTTCCATCTCCGACTCTTGGGAGGTTCCTGGCTGAGGCTCACTGCTCTCTGCACCCCCGGCTGCTGCTGCAGCTTCTTCCATCTTTGTCTCTTCGGCTTTCTTTTCCCCACCTTCCTCGTCTGAATCACTGTCCAACCACGTCTGTGCCTCTTTCTCGATCTGCCAACATTGCAACATTCAGTGGGCATTTTCAGGCCTCATGCTCTGTGAATTTTTTTTCAGAAGACCAAAAGAAACCCTCAAAATTCAGGACGTCTGTTGTGATGGTTCCAACTAGTTGACCGAGCAAATACAACAAAAGAGTTGAAACATAATATGAAGTTGTTAATAACAACTTACAAAGTGATATTTTAACTGCAGACAATGACAACTTCAAGGCTCACCAACTGCACCGGCAGCAAATTAATTCGAGTCTACAAGGACATTATGTAACACTTTGCCTACAGTGTTAGAAAACAAGACTAAAAACAAGATTAACGTCATCAAAGTCATTATTTCAACCAAGTGAATGCTTTTTAACTACTGCAAAATCATCAAGATTTTCTGGACAAATCTACATATTTCAAGACACCTAAAGATAGACTTCAGATGCAAATGTGAAAGTTCTGCATCAAAACAGCAAAATGATCATAAGCTGCACAGACCTTCTTCAGATCTTCCGGAGTGAGATCGTTTTTAATGTTGAATCGCTTGCGAATGCCTTCCGGTGTTCGAGCCTCGACGATAAGGTGAGCTATATGAGTTGTCAAAAGGTCAAGCAGCGGCTTCACGTCCAGGTAGTTGGAAGCCTGTCGCAGTCACAGCAGCATACAACTTGCAGCAATTTGCAGGTGTGCTCAGGTGGCTTAGCCTAGGGTCACATCAATGAAGTTACTCAACGTTGAACCGGGTTAGTAGCAAATTTGAGATAGGTTACCATTTGCAGCTATACTGCAAAATGCATATTGGTGATGGTCAGTGCCATCGCTAAGAAAGAAATGGCAAGCTATGCATAACAGTAGGTCCTTTTATCATAACCAATGATCTACTGGCCAGTCAGTAAAATGTGCTGGCTGCTAATGGCTAATCTCCACCATGCTGTCCAGTTGCAAACTTGAGTTAATGCATAAAAAAATAACACAAAGAAAACGTTATAACCTATTTGAGGTAAGAAATGATAAGTTATCTGTAATTCATCAGTGTTATTTTACTTCTGAAAATCATTGCTAATACATTATAATCTCTATCTTAGTTTTGCAGTGTCACTTTCATTTAAGTTTATTTAAATGATAATGATTAGCTAAAATTATACAACAAAACAAAAGATATGAATTCTTTTAATGACTTAGCAAACAGTTACTGCTTGGCAGACCTTGCAATAATGAGAGATATACAAAATATCAGACATACTAAAACCAGGTCGAATAGCACACTATCCTCCATCTTCAAGAACTCTTGGTCCCATTCTCCAATCTCATCATCAAACATTGACAGATCCTCCTCTCCCTCAATGATCGGTGGTGGCGGCGGGTCATTGACATGCTGGGTACACCAATCAATCAGCTTCTCCAGCACCGGCTCACTCAGGTTCGGCAATGGAATGATCTCACTGTCAACTTCAACGGTCGGGTCCTTGCCAATGCCGAGATCTGTCAACAAATTCAAAGCTATAACTGGACTTGACAGACAAAATTCTTGTAATATCATACCTTTCTCCGTTAAATATATCAAACATCTGAAGCAATAAAATAATGCAGCACCTGGGAAGATTCCTTTGCTAATGTCACACTGGAATCAAACCCAGGTTGCACTGGGGTGTGAGAGATGATGGAATGGTGGCAACACAATGAGCCAAATGCACATTTAGTTTGAGTGGCAAAGAGCAGACTTATCGCACAACGTCAGGAGTCCAGTGTACCACTCACTGTTGTCACCTAGACTCTCCCTGGAAAATCAGTGATCGGTTTGTAAGTGTAAGTTAGTAAGTAAGTAAATTCACACAGCGCATACTCAAAAAAATATCTAATGTGCTTAGTACATTTTATCGCCAATATCTCGCAAAAAAAAGTTGCCTTCAGCTGATGTTCGAAAATGTGCCAATGACTGAAACTGTTCAGTCGATAATACAGTGGAATCAATTTCTGCTCCTTCCACTAATTCGCAGACAGCAGATGCTAATGACCAGTGACATCTGCTTTTAGCGTACAACTGTCCATCGAACAAATGTACATATACAACAAGTCGATGACTAGTTATGGGAAAAATACAGTTCCAGTTTTCATAAGTGTAATATGTATAAGGGTTTAAGAAGTTACGCAGACACACTGTCCTTAAAATGGTACAAAACACACCATCAATCATAGACTTGATGATCAGAGACTTTGAAATAATGTGAATCTCCGCCTGGTATATCTTCCCAGTCATGCATTGTAGCTGGCACTTTACCATCTAAGCAGTCACATTTAACAGCAAAAACAATATTAACAATAACTGCCTATACATAATCAGCCAGTACGATTCTGTTGATCAATCAGGTGCTTATTTAAAGATTTCTCAGCTACGCTGATATGTAACATTATTCTGAGAATGGAAAATGTAATGCCAACAATTATTTCATAGAATAAAACTTAGATTATATTCTATCTCCAACATTTTATGCTTAGTTGTCAAAACCGGGCATGAAAGTGTACCCCAGAATAGGAACGAACTGTATATGCTGCCATCTGGTAGAATACAATTTCATATATTAAAGTCGGGCAGACCACAGATAGTGTAAAACAGGGTATCTAGACCTTTGCTAGCAATTAGCGCAGGAGCACTGCCACTATCTACGTCTATGAGGTAACTTTCTGGGGCTGTGCATTTGAGTCTTGGACATGAAAATTTTTTCATGTAAATTTTAATTTAGTAAGTTATTAACAGGGTTGGTGATAGAGTTAGTTTGGTGTTTAATCAGTATGATTTCATCATCTAAAACAATTTTTGGACGTAGACCAAATTCAATTTAAATTATTCAATGCCTGTTACTAGTCTGGGGTACACATTCATTAGGGATGTTGGTTTATACCGGAGAATTATCTTAAAACATGCGGAACTTTTGGAGGCAAAATATGCGGAAAAATATGCGGAATTTGGCAAAATATGCGGCGCAAATATGCGGCATATGCATATGCGGCATATGTGATGCATATGCCGCATATATATGGCATATACAAATTCGAGTGACAAAGAATCATAATCATAATCATTAATAGGCTTTTTCTGCACAGTTTTAACATCTTTGACTTCAATTAATTCAATGTCTAATTGCAAATACCGGTAAAGGTTTGCCGCCAAAATAATTAGCAGTGTTAAAACAACGCTGGACAAGAAAAATGCTAAAAAATGCAATTGCATATGCGAAAATATGCGACATATATGCGAATTTTTGCATGTGCGGCATAATTTTCGCATCGCATATGTGATTATGGAAATGCCATTATATGTGGAAAAATATGCGATATGCGGGTTTTGGCAAAATATGCGGTCGCATATACGATCGCATATTTGCATATGACCAACATCCCTAATTCATAATGTGCAACCGGCAGAATGACCATTACTAAACCGGAAGTTAAATTAGTTGAAATTAATTACTTCTGTCAAAGAAATCCATACCTAGAACTCACCCCGTCTCGGTATTACTGTGTATGCAGTTTCAAACTGCAACCCAATTATTCTTCTAGCAATAATAGATAGATAAAATAAATGTACAAAACATCAGTTCATACACTTGATAATGGCGACATGCAATGACTGACACATCGAAAACAGCAAAAATCATTAAAAGGTGATATCACTCACCATCACATCGCCTGACTGTCAATGTGCTGTTGAATAATATCACCCATTGAAAATGCGATTGGCAGCATTCAATGGCCCATCCGTGAAAATCCCCCTATAGACGCAAAAATCTCGCAGATATCTCTTACACAAGCTGAGTTATAGCCCATTTTGTCTCAAATTTCGTTGCCATGGCAACCAGGGAATGTCCGGGATAAAACTGAATAACACCATTAGATTGGCCATCCCCGAAAACCATACCCTAGAACCAAAAATTATGACTCTATCTTATACACAGCCAAAGTTATGACTGTTTAAAGAATTGTTTATTTTTCCCTATAGGCGCCATTGTATTTTTTTTATATTTTTGTGAATAAATACGTTAAATATTAAATTTTGATTTTCTTACCCCAAAAAGGCACTTCCTTGTGCAGAACCGCGTCGTTTGACATATTAAGCGTAAAAATCCCTTAAGGAGTCTGACCTGTGGGTGCGTTGAAGAAAAAAGGCATATATAAAAAAAATTGGCGTATATTTCACCCATTTGCCGAGAAGCCCCCCTTGGAGGAATTTGCATAAAATTTTGCATGACGGGTCCCCTCCCCGACATAATCAACCGTGCCATATTTTATCTCAATCGGGTCAGGGGTTTTGATTCTGTGGGGGGTCGAATTTTTGGATTCCCCATAAGAAAGAAGTCGCCGTTAACACACGGCTTGAACTACCGTTCAGCCTGTGATGAACATTAAATGACTTTCGTTTGTTTCAATATCATTTCAACCAAAATTTACCGGTACTCATAAACATCGTGACTAAAATACTAATCATTTTCAAACAAGTTAGATAGTAAAATGCAAAAGTTTCACGAGGAATACCTTTCTATAAGATACAAAAATCCTTATTTTTAACGTGCAAAAATATTTACACCAATATTCATCAACTAAATTTTGGAATGTAAATTCTACTGTGGTAAATTCCAATATTATATTTTTAGCTACTCATGGCGTTACATAACGTATCGTGGCACATAATCACGGTTTGAAGTTGAACTTAAAGAAAGTCGGCTAGCTGAAAAATCACATAAATGCAGAGATAGCAAATGCAGCAGGCTATGTATTTATAATTTTTATTTTAAAAAATTAGAATAGATGTTTAATTTAATTTTAAATTACCAGTACAAAACTACAAATTGTTTTGTGTGCAGTAAAATTACAACTTGTATGCTACATCAAATTACAAGTTACACTTTCACAACTTAAAAGTGCAGAATAAAATTCTTTTTTTAATTTTTAGTCGTAACTAACAACATATAAAACGTACTTTGCGATTGCGTCACATTCAAAGAGATTACATACTTATTTTACGTTACTTGCGTCATTTCCGGTCAGTAAACAAACACACGTGTGTAACCAAGGTGTGTAACGGTGTGTTATCGATGATAAAATTATTCACAAGGCCGATTTTTTGCAAAACTAAAATTTGTTTGTTTATATTGACATTGCGAATAGATAAACTGTTGTTACAGAATAGGTGCTGTCGCCGCCATGCGTGTTGTCATTATTTATAAATCGATAACGACGACGAAAAGACAGTGTGCTTGGAAAACTCCGTTTTTGCCAAATTTCTAACATACAGCGTGCGGCAATAAAAAGACCGCTCTACAATAGCCTACTGGTGGGGAAAATAATACGCAGATAGGCTGTGTTCTAACAGATTAAGTCACAATAATGACGTCATCATCCAAAAAATTTCCACATGTTGACAATAAAATTCCCTACAAGACGTTTATTTTGAATTTTTTATATTTGGAAAACGAGGCCTAACAAAATGATACTGTTTTGTAACTTAATTATCGAATGACTCTTGTACATACGTATATACACGGTATATACAAGGACCCCTTTTTGTTTTTTTTCATAATTCACTCATATGATGATCAATTTACACAAAATTTGTACCAGTTGTAGCTAAAGAAATACTAGTCCAAAATAGTGCAACAAAATATGGCAGTTCATTCAATATTATTTGCTAGTCCTGATGCAATGCTGACGTCATAATGTGTCACAGGTACAAGCTGGATAGTCTCAACTGGTGCTGTCAGTTGCTACCCTGCTTCGATGGTGAGCTTAATTTGGTTCGCTAATGAGAAATGTTTATTGTGTCAGCACTAAGCAACATGGGGACACGAAGTCAGGCGTATTGTGATCCAAAAATGCAACCATTTTGCAAGCTCGGTGTGCTAGTGCACGGTCATGCCAGTGGCGTCATTTCAGTAAATCCTTGGGGGTCCACTCTCTCCTCTTTCCTTCCTCCCCTCCTTTCCTTTTCCTCCCCTTTTTTCTTTTCCTTCCCCTTTTCCCCTCTTCTCCTTTCCTCTTTCCTGCCCTCCCCTCCCCTTAGAAGTAGGCCCCCTTTAAATTCAGCTAAGGAGTCTGGGGGAGCGCTGTAAGCTCCCCCAGCGGGGTCTGGGGCGGAGCCGCAGCCGAAATCGAATTTGGTGCATTTTCAGTCTTAAAATGTGACATCTAATGGCAACAATTTGAATGACTTCTGAGAATCAGTTGACCAAATTTCGTGCAGTTTACACAGTAAATGTATATAGCAGTCATTAACAGACCAATAAATCTACTCTTCTTCATTCTAACAACCTTGCATGTTCTATAACACACTTGAACTGACAAAATTATACTCAACTGATGAGTCCAACTGCTAGGATAATAAATGTTTCTTTGCTAGCGTACGCATACATAAGTATATTATGCTTAGTTTACGTGTTGCCATTTAAAATCCATTAATCAACCAAAGTCTATTGCAAGCACACATGTCCTATGTCTCATCAGAAAACTAATGTAACACAGCAAAAAAACACAAAATGCAATAATGTGAACACCATCATTGTAATCAGATCATAATGTTGTTTAAAATCTACTTCAAACTGTAATATTGAATAGTTCTGGAATAGTTCGTATGTGTCGTATATAGGCCTATTGTTCTTGCAGCGGTAACGCAGTTGACATTTTAGCTGTTTCACGTTTAATCAAAGGTACAATTTATAGAAAAAAAATGAAATCATAAATTTTTAGGGGGTCCGTAGACCCCCCAGCCTCCCCCCTAAATGACGCCCCTGAGTCCATTATCTCGTTCTGCACTAGCACCAAATAGCCACAATACTTGGTGTGCCGAGCAAAAACAATACTGCAAATTAATCAGGTAAACTAACCAAGAATACAAGTGATAAGTCAGAACACATTTACGCATGTCAACCAGCTTATTTCCAAGCCAGCGACAATGGTCATTGCAAAACGATCAGTTCTTTTTCAGGACGAAGTATAACATTGTACGAAGTTAATTAAAAGCTGCCGCTAAGTTTTGCCCTTCCCAGAGACAGATAGAGACAAAATCGACGAAGCTGATCATTTGTTTTATGACGTGCGTCAACCTGCTGCCGTATCCAGCTCCTGCTGATGCTACTGCTGCTGCCCAGTGCAGGACGGGGTCAAGAGGTCAACTCCACGAAGGCAGATCTCAGTATTTATTTGGCTCTCTGTCACGGTGGTCGCACTGAGACCGACGGACACACTGACGGACCGTCGGACGGACGTTCTCGACGACTATATAATAGGGTAATGGGGGAGAGCGCCTCTACGACCAGTAGGCTTTGTGGACGATGTCCAGATAATAGGCGTCCTATTTTGATGATATTTTTCCGGAACAGTATAGGCTAAGCCAATTTTTAAATCCTTAATTCTGCTCGGTTCAACCTTATATCAAGTAAGCTTCCGAGGCTATGGCTAAATTTAAGAGGGCAAGGTAAAGGAAAGTAAGGGAAAATGGAAAAGATGGGAAAAAGAAATAAAGAGTGAGTCGGAAAAATAGTAAGAAAAGTAAGTAAAGCGAAAGCAGGTGACCCCTAGTATGATTCCTGAAACTCGCGCCCGTGCTGACGGACGGATGTTAATGACGTGTGCAGTGTAGCATGCCGACCTTGCTTGTCTTCTATATCGACGTCGAGAAGTCGCGCGTCTTCGTTTAGACTGTCACGCTGCGTGGACGAATAGTAACAAAACGATAAATACTCCGCCGCAACAGACACTCGACCGCGACAAGCACGTAGTTCAGTGAGTGGACAGTGCCGCACGTCTTCTGCGAAAAAATGTCAGTCTGTCGCTGTTGAATGACACCGCACGGACGAGAAAAATCGAATTGAATCTGCAACTAACATGGCACATGAAATGACTAAGATCGCTTAAGTTGGACTGATTGTTGCAGTTCTTTTACTGTTTTTTTGTTGTTAATTTTAAACGTACTGCAACATAGTTATAAAACTGTTTAACCCTTATGTTGCAATTGGGGGAAGTAATTTTACCCCCAAACCGATTTTTACCGTCATGGTCTGAAACCGCTTGGAATTGTGAGAAACGCTTTAGTGACTTTTCCTAGATAGGCTATGTTTGGCCTAAAATGCTGTAGAAAGTTTAAAAATATCTTTGCACGTTTTTCCAATATAGCGGCTGGAAAACCGACACGCAACCCGAAAATGACGAAAAGTTCCATGCTATAAAGTGTTATTTGGTTTTCTAGAGCACTTACAAACAAAATTTCAACTACTATATCTATGTTTCCCGCAGCCAATAGGCCGGAAGCCGAATAAATAGCCGGTCTTGACCAGCCGAACTATTTATCATCTTAGGTGGCCTTAGACGGTACATACGAGCGCCCAAGGGTCTGGTGCTACCGGCAGAGGCCATGTCTATGCGCCACAGAGACATGTCCTAACGGCATATTTATCTGGCAGCCGAATAAATCGGCTATTCATCCGGCTGCTGGATAAATAGCCAGCTTTAGTTAATTTGGCCATTTTAGGTGTCTTTAGCTGGTATGTACGAGCGCCCAAGGGTGCTACCGGCTACGGCCTTGTCTCTGCGGCGGTCGCTCGTACCGCCGAGTCGTACCGCCGCAGAGACACGTCCACGCAGCATATTTATTCGGCAGCCGGATGAATAACATCGGCTTTAAATCTGGCTGCCGGGTCAATAACAGGTCATAGCGAGCCCGGCTATTTATCCGCCGCCGACTGCCGGATAATTAGCCGGTTTAGTCAGTTCATCTGACTGCTGGATGCCGGATAAATAGCCAATCATAACCAGCCCGACTATTTATCCGGCAGCTGTATTCTGCTTCGGATTACGCCTAACGCTAACGTTTGCGACCGACGCTGGTGCCACCGGTTAGCAAATGTGAGTAAACCTATATGATTGTGGGCTTCGTTTTCAGTCAACCGGATAAACAGCCCACAGGCTATTTATTCAGTTGCCAGATAAATAGGCAACGCGAAGCGTAAATGACACGGATAACTACTCAAGATGCTTGTAAACACTTGTGTTCATTTCACTGACGACGAATACATAAAAATCGACACTAAAGTCATTCAGACATGAGCTGCGAAAGCAAAACTGAAATCACTTCCTGTTTCCGGCCGCCATTTTTGAATTTTCGGGTCAAAAGACACCAGTGAGGGTTGGCATAAAAACCAATAAAATGTTTACCCCCGAAAACGTGGGTACAGTCATTAATACTTTGCCTCTAACTGGCACAGAACACGATATACACCTGGGGTAATTTTACCCCCCCCCAATTGCAACGTACGTATGTAGAAAAACCATTGCAACACTAGGGTTAATATTGCATTCCTCTAAAATTGTGCAGTCTAAAAGCTATTATAAAATTCAACAAGACACAGTTGCTATAATTAGTTAAGCATAATAGTTTTCCATGAAATACGGGTGTTAGCAATATTGGTAATTTTCAGCGGCGACATTAGCCCTACTAACACAAATCAATAACCTAGGAGGCATGTCGTATTTGAGATAGGCTAATCGAACAAAACTCTCAAACTTCGGTTCGTCGTTTTAGATAGCAGTCAGTGTGCCTGTGTGTATCGTGCGTATGTCAGATGTATTGTCGGTGCAGCGCATCGACAGACGAGAACCGACTTTTCTCGTCTCTGTTCGATCCAAACAGTTACAGTCGACACGTTCGGCCGGTGGTCGACCACAGAAAGCCGGTCGTCGTCGACGTTCGCTTGTCGCTGATCGAAATCGTCGGACTCGATGAAACCAACGGACGTCTCACTCTCAAGCTTCAACTTAACTTGGTCTGCTGTTGTTAATAGTTTTTGTATCGTTGCCTTGTCGAACCCCTGAGACAATTTCAAAGAACTCCTGTACCCACTTGCAGTCTTGACACAGCAGCTGGAGTTGTCATACAGTGCTATGAAGATATTAATGAACCGGTCAAGAATGGAGCAGTATCAGAATTTTCCACAAGGATGGCCTGTGTACACTCTCAAATGCCTTTTTGAAATCGATGAAGTTAATGATGATGCATAATTACCCAAGAGAGAATCGCCAAATCTTCACTGTCGGCTGCCTAAAAGACTCTAGTTTCAGAAACTGTGAAACTTTTCCATAAATTCGAAAGGGGGTCTCTCCGAATGAGGGCGCTAAATAAGAAGAGGGCAGGAAAAATTTGCGATTTTTAGCCTTATTGGTTGCTGTATCTCAGTAACGGTACGATAAAGGGCGTAGGTTACTATTAAACACTAATAGAAAGTCGTATACACTGGCTCTCGATTGGCATCGAATTCAATGACCTTAGATAACCTTGAACGCCAAAATAGAGGTTTTCATGGATTTTTTGGCGATTTTGGGCTGCGAGATGAATTTCAAGAGCGAATTGCGCCGAAATCAATTGAGATAGACATGGACAAGCTGCATAAGAAATTTTCAGCATTAAACGTTGATTTCGACGGTTCAAGTCTCGATTTTCTATGTTCAAGGAAACCTGCACACCAGGGCATCAAAAAGCGTTATTTTACCGTTGTTGGCAGTCTTTTGTGAAAACTGTTGCAGATAGGCATGCGCATGCTGCCTATCGCAACAAGCACTAGTGACGAGCTTTTTAGTCGTATCAACGTCGATGACTTTGAAAAACCCTGAACTCCAAAAACAAGGGGTCTTATTGATTTTTGCGATCTTCGGCTGCAGCGCACACTCCAAGAATGAACTGCGACGAAATGGCTGGAGATAGAGTGACAGTTTGCGAACAGGAACTGCTATAGGCTTTCGCGCGTCTCGTGAGCATTAGCTCAAATTTTTTGTTAAAAATAATATTTTCGTATTTTGTTTTTGCCGCCTATTTGTTCTTGAGTTTCTGGCGAGTTTGAGTGTCGATGATTTTATTTAATGTTTTTTGATGTATTGTATGCCATTTTTACGCGCGAAAGCAGCTACTGCTTTCAGCGCGTCTTAGCCATCGCAATTCTGTCTGTCGGTCTGTCTGTCCCTCTGTCCGCCACACGGGTGGATCAGTCAAAAACGGTGCAAGCTAGGATCACCAAATCTTTACCGTCGGCTCCCTAGAAGACTCTAGTTTTAGGAACCGTAAAGCTTTTGCATAAAATCGAAGGGGGTCACCCCGAACGAGGGCGCTAAATGAGAGGGGGTAAGCAAAATTTGCGATTTTTAGCCAGTAAGTCGCTGTATCTCAGTAACGATGCGAGATAGGGCCTAGGTTACTATTAATCACTAATAGGAGGTCGTACACTGGCTCTTGATTGGCGCCGAATTTAATGACCTTGAATGATCTTGAACGCCAAAATAAAGGGTTTTATGGATTTTTTTGGCGATTTCGGGCTGCGACACAAGTCTATATCATTTACAAAGTGGCGCCACGCTACTATCGTTATGCGATCCAGATAAAGAATTTGGTATTTGTATATTAACTTCGCGTGAACACCCCAATTTTCAGCTAAACTACTGAACCGGAACTGCTATAGGGTTTTGCGCGTCTCGAGAGCATTAGCTCAAATTTCTTGTTACTGTTAAATTGCTACTAAGGCCTACGTCTGTCGGCCTGCAAACCTGCCTGAAGCCGACAGATCTAAATCGCGGTGTTTTGAAAGTTGCTTTGTTGCATTGCCATCTGTCTAAACCTACTCACAACTTTCTCTTCTGTAGGCCTATAGGCTTACGAATACGACACAGTTTTGTGACTGCATGGATTGGCTGATGCTCCAGAGCTGGAGAGATGAATATTTGATGTGGAATCCGAGCCACTACGGTGACGTTCAACGCCTGTACATCGAGATCGCGCCAACGTCGAGGATCTGGCTGCCAGACATCGCACTGTTCAATGCGTAAGATCATAGCGTAGCCAGGAATTTGTCTCAGGCGGATTAACCGTTGTGCCAATTGTGCCGTGGCAGAGAGGGAGCTATACGGTTAAAGACGAATCGGATTCGATCGGCGATAATCAGTATTGAAACAGCAGTACTATGTACAGTACTTAGACCTACAGTAGTTTAATGTTGTTTAATAGTATGCGATATAAATTATTTCCCGAAAAAATATCTTCTGACATTGGTTAATGCAGCCAGTCCTGTGTGTCACATGTTATTTTACCACAATGTAAATTTCATAGTTTCAAGACTTCATTTATCAACAGACACATGTTAAATTGAGTGTAGTGTAGTGTAGTTAAGTTTATGTTCAGTGTTTGTTTTTATTGGTGTATTTCCTGCAGTGTTATAATTTCGTATTTGCTCACAGTAGTGTTTGATGCACGTTTGATGCGTCTCAATAAATCATTCATTCATTCAGTCAAAAGCCATTACGTAGGCCTATCTACGCATTATAGGCCTAAGCTTATATCTTAAAAACGAATTAGATGCAAAAGCGGATAAATTAAAAGTGTGCGCGATAGCATAGGCCTACATCATTAGTATTTCTGCAGTTTTTGTGTTTGTGTGAAGAATTAACACGCCGGTGTTCGGAACATCGACGGGTAGCATTCTACCAGGCGGTTCATCAATGGCAGTGGTTCAGTCACACGGGCGAGTGCGTCTGGTCCAGGCTTTCACGGCGTCGGTGACCGCTCGCCACGAGTTCCGTGCCAACTCGTGGCTGGCGACGCTGCGTCTCGGCTCGTGGTCTTACGACGACGACGCACTGCGACTGCGACCAGCCGCGACGACCGGCGACCGACGACGAACCAACGACGACCAGCTGGACGTCGATACCGAGCATTACATGGCCGGAGACCACTGGACACTCAGCGGACACTCGGGACAGCGCGTTGAGAGCAGCGTCGACGTCAGCAACAGTCTGACTGATTGCTGTCCGCCGCCCGCTTCCGCCAAGTTCGTCACATTCAACTACGCACTGAAGCTGCGCAAAAAAATCGGACCGTCTCTACTCGCAGGGTGACCATGACAAGTCTGAAATTAACGGCCAGACAACGAGTCTTTTACAGCGAGTGTAAAAGTGCGTAAAGAGCGATGTAACTGAACTGAACTGACCTGACATGGTTC
>Ga0209367_1004242_pt1 | contig 19714 bp, 12 predicted proteins | sample WorMetLIZISLAND2_FD_187412 | JGI IMG/M metagenome (GOLD analysis project Ga0209367, IMG submission 187412) | Marine gutless worms symbiont microbial communities from Max Planck institute for Marine Microbiology, Germany - Olavius geniculatus... ...
CTATGAGGGATGGTACCTGCATGGGAGAGGGGTATTTTTAAAGCCTACGGAGCCCCACGCGTTTTTGTCCCACGGCCGACTCGTGGGCTCGGGAGCTAGGCCGGCCAGGCAGTGTTAGTCTTGGCCCTGGGACTCTTAACTACGGTCAGTTCTTAATTAACAAACACAATTATCAAAAACAGACGGAAAAAATTTAGTTAAGTTTAGGGTTCGAACGATACTGGTATTGGGGTACCGGGTATTGGCCAATACTGGCCGGTATTGGGGTGGATCGGGTATTGGGCAATATTTTTTTGACTGTGAAACCCGATACCGATTACCATATTCGCTCACGCCGCTCGCCGCTCTCTGCTGTCTAAACCACAATCAAACAGCAGTCGGCGGCGGGCGGCGGCCACTATGCAACATAATTGTCTCCATTTGCTAGCAAACAACAGTGGCAGGAAGAGTAGGGTGGGGCGGGGGAGGCAGGAAGTACACCTGTAGAACAGTGGGCATTTATGACAGATAGAAAGGATTACCGGGTATCCCCTCTCCACCACATGCACGCTGTCTTACACTCTAGGCCTAATTTCAGTAACGGGATGTGTGATCAGTAGCAGACGTGTGGCAATTAGCCCGGTGGGCGACGTCGCCAGACCCCAGCCGTGCCTGGTTTCTCCTGTCACCAGTGCACTGCCGTGAAGGTTACTGGCCCCAGGAAGCACACGCGATTGTGTGACGGTTTATGTACCTCATTACACGGTATTCAAAGCTCCTGGTTGACGGCTGTTGCGATTATATCACCGCTGCTGCATGGAGAAGACATTAGAGTAAATCGCTATTAGACTTGTGGTAACGAATAAGCGTCGTGGTAGATTTAACTATAATACAAAAACTGCTGGTTTTAGTTGTTGTATTAGACTGCATTAGAGGTTAATTTTTAACATTATGCGCTATATAAATTCACGTTTTATTTACTTACTTACGTTTATATTAATAAGTCATTGATTTGAGCACAAATCCATGGTATTGTAGGCCTACTAGCCTACGTACATAAAATTTAGCACAAGAGACATAGAAGAAGTATATGAATCATTGTAATACCACACACAATGGGTGCTGGTGTCTGTCCAGGAGGGGGAAGGGAGGGCAAGGCATGCTGCCACAGCCCATGGGTGGTCATGTGGAGCCTTCAGCCAGTGTTAACACTTTCCCATGATATTAATGTTTGTTCACACTTGACGGGGGAACTGCATGGAAATTTTAGTAGGTAGCATATAATGTAGGCCTAGTCTAGTACTGTATATGGCAGTGAGCATCAAATGTGGCTGACTTACTCCTGGCACAGCATACACCACAGCATGCATAGGCTGAGAGGCAATGGACAGAGAGAGCAAAGCAACGCAAACAGATTTCATTACTCATTAGATTAACACAGTGTGCACAATAATGCACTTTCCTTCCCATGTCTAGCCCTGACAGTGCAGCAGCACGTGGCGGGAGGCTGATGATCCGACAGGTATCGGTATTGGTATTGGGTATTGGTATTGGTATGACCCAATACTATCGGGTATTGGGTATTGGGTAGCTTCTCTGGTATCGTTCTAACCCTAGTTAAGTTTACTGGAATTTCCTGTTATCCCTAAATTAAACCAGTTTACAAATAACCACGATCTTGCAATCGGTTATGAGTACCGTACATAAATTCTAGGATGAGATCGGCAATCTCAACATAGTGATATTGCTAGCTTGAGATCGGCTGTTCCATTAGCTGTCATCACCTCTCCAGCGTAATTGCGCTAGGGCTCATGCACAGTTGGCGACGACTGTCAACAGTATGTCGATAAAGGTCATTACTAGGGACCAGCTTAATTCACGATTTCACGGCCGTGACATTTTCCGTGAAATTGGCCTTCTTCCGTGAAAAACGTCGATTTCCGTGAAATCCGTTATTTTTTGTGAATTTTAGCGCTTTTAGTTTAATTTATGACAATTCCAGAGTTTTATCAGCAGCTTTTGTACGGATGTTGCTGTTTGCCACGTGTCGCACTTTAGCACTAAGTAGTTGACATTGACTGTCTTGACTCTTGAGTCTTGACTTAGTGTAGTAAATATTCGTTGTTCTGAAATTTCTTTGTTTGCATTAGCGCAGCACCTCAAAATAACGTCTGTGGGGCCCGTGAATTTCCGAAACTCTTTCGGTGAATTTTCCGTGAAATTTGACACATTTTAAAAATTCTACCGTGAAATCATGCATTTTTTCCCGTGAATTCGGTTGGTCCCTAGTCATTACTGCTGAATGTTTAAAGCCCTAACTGGCCTATAAACGTTGCAAGGCATGCATTATGCAATCTACTATCTTATTTAATGCACGCTTTACGAAGGCTGGCATAAGATCTTACACATGGAATGTTGATGTGGATTCTGGAGCTAGCTATAAATATCCTGCAATTCGACAGCGATCTCATCAGCATCATTTTCTAGAACGAAATGGTGATCTCATTGTAGAATCTTTTCTACAATGATAGGCCTAGCCTAAAGTAGGCCTATTCCGATCTTATTCCAGAATTTTCGAGCATTGTATTTTCTACAACGAGATCAGCAATTCCATACTGTAGAATAATTTCTACAATGAGATCGCCGATCTCATTTTATAACTTTCGCCTAGCATGAGATGTACAGAGGAAATGTTGTCCAGTGGCAGAACATCCAAGTTGACCAATCACGGGACCTGATCTGCGGCGATCTCATCATAGCAATTCTGCTGGTGCTTACGGCGAGATCACGGATCTCATGGTAGCACTAACCTTATGAGTAATAAGTGTATGTGTTGACGTGGCAACGGGTAAAAGGCGGATGAAATCTGCTGATGCTAAGTGCGGATGTGTGGGTAAAAGACGGATGTGCTTATAACAGTTGTCACGCACATTACCAGTCATGAAAGTTGTTGAGTTTTTCAATCATTTGCTTCGTAATTAACTGCTCCGCGGACGCTCTATAGGTGGCAGTCATTTGAAGTCTGTTGCTGTTAATTTCTTCACAATTTACACTCTGCAGAGGCCTAGACAGTAGCGAAATTTTTGATCACTAATTCATCTAGGCATTTACTCAGAAAACAATGTTCTGCTTTGTCACTTGACAACGACAACGCACAACGGCAAGATACAACGACGGCGCTGCGCAATAACGCACGATGAAGTGTGACGTCGACGTATATTGCGCAGAGATGATGTACGACGACGAGGCAGGATGACGACGCATGACGAGTATGACAACGCACAACAATGCACAACGACGACGTAAGGTGCATTCTCACTGCATGCTTTTTAACGTGCATGGACGATCTCAAATGTATCCGCTATTCTAGGGTGAGGTAGCGCTTGGATTAGGGGTTTATCGAACAGTCAATTGAGATCATTCACGTGCGTTAACACGTGTAGTGAGAACACACCTGTAGGCCTACAGTGACGTCGCACGATGACAAACGACAACGGATAATGACAACGATGACTACTGAGTGCAGCAAGTAGCTACTATTGTAAAGCCAGATTTGCCAACTTTCTTATTTTGCCAACTTACGATTTTCACTTGAACGATATGCGAAGTACAGTAATTTTAATAACGTGCTAGTCACAAAGCATGGCACCCAAACGTCCGGCGCCCAAAGGCCCCAAATTAATGCACAGTTATACACCTCTTATTGGTCCAGAGTCATGGCTGAGTACGATGGGTAAAATGCAGATGTCCTCCACATCGACATCCGTCTTTTACCCGTTGCCACTTCCGCACATCTGCCTTTTACGTGGTTATTGACTGTGCATATGCACGGTCCGATGTTGCACAGAAAATGTTATTGACCGTGCGAGCACGCACTGTTATCCACTCAAATTGCAGTTAGGCTTAATTTCCATGCATGCGCACCGTCCAAACTTCTGAACTCGTTTATATGACATCTTGGGTAGTATTACTTTTTCTTCTTGTATCTGATACGACCGAAAGTCAGCAGTTGCCAGTGTACAACAGGCCACACCACCGAACCGACATCAGCCCGTCATCTTTTATACTGACGATAACTGTAAGTAGGCAGAGATACAAATGTAATCTAATTGTAGATATTGATATTTTTAGACTTTAATTGATTATTATACCTACATGCGTACACTATTTTCATACCTTATGCAAAATTAATTAAACCTGCTGTGGTTGTGTTTGCAGGAAAATATTTGTTGGCGGTCTTAGCCGAGACACCGGAGATGGTATGATTATGTTTTCAAACTTCTGAGTTTTTCAGAGTATCGCTACTATGTTTTAAAACATTGGTACCTTAATTTCTATTTGGGAATGATACAATAGTATATGTTTTACTGTGAAATTATCAGTGACAATTGTTTTTCCAGAACAAGTTGAATTACCTGTAAATGAGATTTTTGTTTTTTTTTGCAGATGAGCTGCGGAATTATTTTTCAAAGTACGGCCCCATAGCTGAAGCAATGGTGAAAAAGGATCCGTACACTGGTCATTCACGTGGCTTTGGATTCGTCAAATTCAAAGATGCGTCCAGTGTAGACAGGGTGAATTACGTTTCTGATGAATTTTGCTTGCTATATCATGATGTTAGGAATTTTTTGTAAATCAAGTTTGTCATAGTGGAAACAGGGCTTTAGGCTTACTGGCGTGGAAAGCCACGTGGCAGTGATATGTTGCAGCAATTGGCCGAACAACGTCACGTGACCCCACTTGTGCAGTTTGTTGCATGGCGAGCCTTAGAGAAAATAGCGTGTTTAGAAAGTTTTTGATAATAAGAGTCAGATTTAGCATTATTTCGTTCTCTCGGCAATATCCTGATGAATAAATCTACGTGTGAGTATCGCGGCGACGTCGGATACGATCAGTAGCAACAATGATTTGCCACATGTGCTTTGTGATGAATATTTAATGAGGTTTTGTGCATAGTTTTTGTTTTTATCTATTCTGTTCTGAAATATGATGATGTCTATTCGTTAATTAGTTTGTATTTATTTTACATGTAATCAGTATGGAAAGAAATTGATTTATTTCAGCATTTTCATTCTTGCATACTCAAGATGTATTAATGTTTCTTGAGATTACGTTACAGAACATGCAACTAGTTGAGAGATAGGTTATCCAGTACCCATAGCATGATAGCATTTGGAACTCCTGTTAAGACAGAACCATTCATCGCTGTGGTGTATCATTAGTAGAGCACCGTTTAAAGGAAGTGTGATGACGATCTTAGTTTACACGCCACTGATTTGACATAGTGGCAGCTGGTAAAACTGAATGGCAATCCGGAGGTACAGTGGCTTGGTGTATACTGTGTACAAAGCACTGGGGAAGTCATATCAGCTGTGCACTACATCTGTGGTGTTCAAATGTTTTAACATTAACATGTCTGTGCCACTTAAAGCTATGTAGCACGTCTGCTTTGTGGGGTTGTGAAATTTAGCAGTTATATAACAAGAAAAACCCAAGCAACGCAAAGGGTGCAAAAGCGGTGCATGTTTGAAAGCCCAGCAAAACAACCCATAATAGCAGCCATGTTTTTACGGTGGCCAGAGGGCGCCAGATGACCGGCGGCTCGTACTCACTGGAGGGCGTGACCTGTCCCGCTCAGCCAATGCCGTATCGGCAGGAAATCGCAATTTTTCCCACCCCCTTCTCATTTAGCGCCCTAGCTGGGGGTGACCCCTTTCGAATTTATGGAAAAGCTTTACGGATCCTGAAACTAGAGTCTTCCAAACAGTTGACGGTGAAGATTTGGTGATCTTAGCTTGCACCGTTTTTGACTAATCCACCCATGTGACGGATGGACAGAAGGACAGACATAATTGCGATGGCTAAGACACGCTACAGCAGTAGTTGCTGTTGCGCGTAAAAATGCATTTGCAGAGCTTGTGAAAAGTTTGCATTTCTGGTGCACAATTTGCAGGTTCTTGCAGAGTCGTCACACACATTACAGGACAAGGTGATTGATCCGAAACGTGCGCAGACGCGCGGTGCCATCGAAGTCTGCCGCAAGATATTTGTAGGTGGTCTTGATCCAAATCTTTCCGAAGAAAGCATCCGCGACTATTTTGGCCGATTCGGAAAGGTATAAGACATTCATTTTCATGTCCGTTGCTTGCCGTTATTGGTAATTTATTCATCGCGTACAGTTTTTGTCAAAAATGCCAAGGATTATGAAATAGTTACAGAGTTGGAGACAGTCTTTGGAATTTATGCCAAAAATGTGCAAAATTTGGAAGTGATAGGGACTATTCATTGTGGGCACAATTTCTGTATTCTCATCCTAATTTCGAGAAGCGCTTTATTGGAAAAGTAGATGTGCTGTTATAGCAGTTGCTGTAAATATGTGATTCAATAACATGCTTGTTTGTTGAAAGAACACTGTCGATATTCATTTTCGGTGGTATTCCAGATCGATTTGATCGAGCAACCATTTGATCGCGAGAAGAAGATCAAGAAAGGTTTCTGCTTCATAACGTTTGAGTCTGGTGACCCGGTGGACGTGATCTGCGTCAATCAGAAGCATAATCTTGGCGGCCGCGATGTACGTCTTGCTTCCTCTGCCAGCGGCTCTTCTCTGTTTTTTTTATCTTATCTTTGTCATCGGCTTGTTGTTGCTTTTACACAGTTTGATTCTTTTGTGAGAATTCTAAATTTCAACCTTTATTTGGTATTATTTGCTTCCGTGATGATTCTGTTACTTTGCAAATGCAGGCCTTGGGATAAGGAAAGCTGGCAGTCTTAGGGCTGATTTTGCTTACGACCTTGACTTGATATACCAGTATTGCCTAACTGCATTGATGATGTAAATTTATTGATCACTTTTTTACTATTTCTTAGACTGTCACTTGATGAAAGTGTGTGAAATGTTAACATCAGCAAGCTGAAAAGATTAGATAGGGCACACATGCTTGGCTAAGTAAGTAAGTAAGTAAATTTAATTTATAAAGCGCACAATGTCAGCGAGAAACTCACTGAATCTGAGGCGCTGAGGTAATGAGTGAGGCGGGCCACTAAACATGGCTAGACGTTGAAAAATAGAATGTTTTGAGTTTTATACGACGGAAGGAAGCTATTGAACGGCTATTGCAGAGATCAAAAGGAAGTTTGACTTCATTTTTTCGTGTAGTCCTCCAGTAAAAGTTATGTCTACATTCATACTACCAGTAGATATGTTCTGGTTAGCCTTAGTGGTTGTGTGAAGTTACTGAGGTCTTACCACTTGTTAGCAGATAGTAAACTGTTGTTTTGCAATTTTTAGGTCCCTGGTTAAGGCTGCATTCACACAGACATGTACAAGTCCGGGTTTCTGTTTATGGCCCGTAGAAGCTTCACTCTTACGAGCGGAGCATTCGTGGTCACTTGTACAAGCTTGTACAAGCACACAACTAAACGCGTGTTGGCCATATTGAATTAAATCGAGTCGAGGAATTGCTTCGTGAATAAACAACAATATCTCATCACACTGCTAATAATTTCACTAATCACGCACCTCTAACGATGAACAGTTTTACAATGACGTCAATGGCTTGGTGGCTCAGTGGTTAGGGCGTTGGATGCGAGACCGAAAGGTCCACAGTTCAGTGCCCAGCCAATGCACTACCAAGTAACAGCCTTGGGCAAGTTGTTCACACCTACCTGCCTGTGTAGGTGCAAGTGTCTAGTGGTTGGTGTCGACTCGTAACTTTCAGGTTGCGCTTCGATTCTCACTGCCGTCATTTGCAAGCAACCTTGAGCAAGTTGCTAACCTACTATGTGCTCAGGCCAACTCAGCCTCCTACCCTTCATGGGACGGGAAATGAGTAGTAGCTTACGGGCTATGGGGTGAAGGCCTAGTGTGGCGGATTGGGGCGGTGGTATGTCTGCTTGCTGCAAACCGCGGGTCCAATTGTTCGTTCGCGCGGGCAATGGATGGCCGCACAGTGCGCTGCGGTATCATTAGCTCATGCCAATCAGCTGCCACTTCCAAGATTGTAAAGCGCTTCTGGTCTTGAAGAAGCATGTAAGAAGTGCTATAGCAACTACGTGGACTTTACCTTTACCTTTGTGGGTTAGATAAAAACACGACCTGCACAGAAACTACTCGTACAAGTTAAATTTACAGGTAACCTGTACTCGTCTGTATGTGAACGGCCACCATTGAAATAAACGCAAACTCGTGTTTGCCGGAACTCGTATACGGGAACCCGTGCAGTGCCGGACTCGTACTTGTGTTTATGTGAATGCAGCCTAAGTGTGGTCAAATGTCGGTGTATTTGCATTTGTTTCATGTTTGTTGTTGGAATAGGCATTCGGTTTGTAAAAGTAATACTGCTCGCCTTCAGTTTAGATAAAACTTGATGATGTTCAAAAAGCATTATTATGTCCATCTGTAATGCCAAAAGTGTTTTTTTTACTGTGTGAATTATTTTTTGTATATATTACTAACTCTGCTGTTCTATATTGTGGAAGCTGCAGCAGTTTTTTTCTTTTTTGAGATATGCGTAATTTTATTGTCTTGTTCAGGGTTCATGTGGATTGTTGATAGTTACAAAATTCAGTTTTTTTTACTTTCACACCTGAAAGTTACAAACTCGTATGCTGATCGTCAAACAGTAATGACAAACACATGAAGATTGTACATGTAGATGTGACAGCCAGAGATTAAGAATTTAAGATATGTTTAGTTACTCGCGATGACTGTGGTCCTGGTTCCGGTATAAATACTGGACCGTGGAAAACAAATATTAGTGGCTGACATTAATATCTAGTTATATTATGAAAATCTTGAGGTTGCTACTTTTGCTCATGGCTTCTGTTGCAGATATATTTACATATTTATCAGCTGGTGTATGGTGCAGCAGCATCTGTTTGTAGCTTCAGTTTTACAGCAGTAATGTGTAATTTGCAGCAGTAATTTCTGAGCTATTCAATAAGCGCTGTTGTTCGGGTTCGAATTGGTCTAATTTTCGGTTTTCTTTCAGCTTGTCGACGTCAGTGCTGACTCAAGTAATCCATCCTCCATCGTCATTGGCGAGCGGCTCCATGCTGTGCTTCTGGCCTCACAGTACGAGTAATTCTAGACAAGAGACTTGCAGTCTAGCTGTGTATTAATGCGTTGCCTCGTTATCGCATTGTGTTTACTTTATCAATATATTAGTGTTGCATGATAAACATAAATAGAAACCAGCTAGTAAGCTAAGATTTTCGTAGCATTAATGTAGCGTAAAATTATAACATAAATTTGTACTTTACATTATATTTAAATGCTTACCGCTTTGTAATTTAAATTTTTTAATTAAAAATTTTTGTTTATTTTAATGCAAACTAATTAGTTGAAGTTTTTACAGTTTGGTGTATTTTAGAAGTAATCTGAAGTTTAAATTATTTTAAATTGTAAAGTTGTAAAGTTACAACATGTGTAGTGTAACTTAAAAGTGTAAAATAGTGTTAAAATTTTATTCATGTAACAATGTAGTTTTTATATTTCTTACATTGCCAGTATTTAAACGGTTATTTATAAAATTGTTTTGAATATATTTATGGAAGTTATAATCGTAAATTGCTAGTTGTTGTAAGAACATTATTTCTTGCAATAGTGTAATATCACTAAGTTGCATCGTAATTAAATATAATGAATTTGTCACTTACACAAGTAGAGATTCGGTTTCTTATCTGAAAAGACTATCGTGCCAACACTAATGTATGTGGTATTGTACGTACTGTATTTGCAGCAGCATGTGCTAACGAGATGCTGTCGCTACTGGTCTAGTCTGGTCTGGTGCGTCTGGTGCTGTGCTGTTGGCTTACAGCTGGGCTGATGCCGGTGTGTTGACAGGTTGATGTGAAGAAGGCAACGCCGAAAGAGAAGATGGCTGCAGCCGCGAGCAGAGGCGGAGGTCGCGGAGGTGGCAGTGCTCCAGCGGCTGGCAGGGGCCGTGGCCGAGGTTGTTAATAATGCTGTGTTTATTACACATTGATTTCGCTACGAACGTTAAAGGCATGTACAGTACAGAGCGACAATAATGAACCTAACTGAACTGAAATATCGAGTCATTTGTACAACATAACTGGATGGAACTGAAGGGCCAATTCAACATCGTTGCACGTACTGTGCAAAGCGCATGCACTGAACAGAACTTCATGTCTCGGTACAGTTCAGTTCATCTCTGTCGCCTTGCACACGCCTTAAAACAGTTCAGTTGGCATAGGAGATGCATACACACACTAAAGTTGTATAGAGAATGTAAGTGGACCCGAGCACCTGCAGTTTATGTTTGTTTTTTCCTATGCTTTCTCATAATTTGATAGTTCAATCTCGCGATAAGTCCGTAACTGAACTACACCGTGAACGATGTATTCCACCAGAAATTTTGACATATCCTCCTGGGACTAGGCCACCAGTGTTAGGCTCCGAAGAGCGAAAATCCTGTTCATTAATTGCTGTCATTAATTAATTATTAGATTTCTGTTTCTGTTATTTTGGCAACTGTTCCGTGCAGTGTATGAGCAGTTTATTGTTGAAACTGTGGCTGTGATTTTGCTAGTTGTCGGTCATATCGAAGCAGCGCACCTGAGAAATTGCAGTTACGGCAAAAAGCTTCAAGTTGGTTGCTTTGAGAGTTTTATGAAAGCTGTTAATTGGCGTGTCATTTGGTAATTGTTTGATGTGTTTGTCAGGTGAAGAATACCCCGGTGGTTGGGGCAGTCAGCCGGGCTACCCTGCCATGCCACCGGGCTATCCGGGCTATGACTACAGTGCTTACTATGGACAGCATGCAGCACCTGCCCCAGCTTATGGTGCTTACGGTCAGCCGCCGCCAGCTGCGTATCCAATGCCTGATCCGTATGCACAGGCTTATGCTGCTGCAGCTGCTGCTGCCGCTGGGCCTGCACCGGCCGTTCCAAGCACTGGTCAGTTTCGATTCTGTTCGATTCTTTGAGACATTACTCCTTATCTTGGTTGATCTTAGAGCTGTCAAATTACTGCATTAATAAATTAACACACGTCAGAAAAAATTAATGTTACTGAATTCAAGGAAGTAGGACTTTCGATATTTCATTAAACGATCGAATGAATTCAAGTAATTGAACTGTTGTTGCCGATCCTGTAAATAATGATAATATTCAGACAACATTGTGCGATTTGCTCTTGTTTTCCAGGTATTGCAATTTCTAATCATTGTTTTTTTGTGGTCCATCATTGATAGGTTCTGCAAATTCAGAGCAGCACCGAGCAATATTAATGATGCGTTATCAACGCGATAATGCATGCGCTAAAAAATTAATGCAATGTGTTAACATGTTAACAAGAAATACTTTAGATTGTAACCAATGTAATTTATACTCTGCGTGCACTAAACGCCAATACTACTACTACTACTAAAGTATTACTACTGCTACAACTGCGACTAAAGATCTGAGACATATTTCTTACAGAAGCAAATTTTGTTGCCATGGCAACAGGGGTCATTTTGGCATGAATATCAATGGCACTGTTAAATTGATTGACCCCAACAACCCCACCCTAGAACCAAACCGTAAGTGGATTGTATGATTGGTTGCTGAGATATGGCCATTTGAAGTTCTTCCAGGAAGGCTCTTCCAGCAAAGGAGGTCGGTCGTTGGTCGGTCGTCAATATTACACTGATGTCATATAGTTCAGTTCAATTCAGTAGGGTAATTTGTCTTTGCCGGTTCTAATAGCAGAGAGCTATCACGAGCGTGCTGTTATCGCCAAGCTCTACCGAATAGCTCAGTCTTCAGGTGACGACAGAAAGAAGATGATTCCGACAGGTCGTGGATGGACGTCGGCAACGAGTTCCAATCTGTGGGTCCGGACACGGAGAAGCCTCGCAGTCCATACCGTGTCAGTCGACAGCACGGAAGCCAGAGGTCGTGGCGCGAGCATGGCCGTAGACACGAGCGACCAGACGCTGCCGACACACGGGGCGCACATATCTGTGAGATACGATGGAGCAGTGCAACGAAGGCACTTGCTGACCAATGTTCACAGCTTAAACTGGATGCATTGTCACACAGGAAGCCAATGGAGGTCGTTTCGTATGGTACTGATGATATGGTCGAACTTCCACTTGCTGGTGATGAGTCGCGCCACTGAGTTTAACACCGACTGGAGTTGACGTATGTGGACTTCACAGACGCCGTAGAGGAGGTTGTTGCAATAGTCCGTGCGACTGGAGATCAGGGCGTGCACTAGTGTATTTGCAGCGCTGGTAGTCGGAGAATGGCGTACTGAGCGGAGCTGTCAAAGGTGGTGGTAGAAGCAGCTACCAGAAAGCTTCTTTAACATTGTCCGCAAACGTCAGTTGGCTGTCAATGACAACTCCAACACGTAACCACATCAGATACTTGAATGTTAGCGCACATATACTCCTTCGCTACGTTAGGAACGTAGCATGCACAGAGTAAAAAATTAATGCAGTAACTGAACAAGATGGAACAAGCAGAAAATTCATGAGTAGAACAATTGAAACCTGATGCTCTTGTAAACTCTGTACAAAGTCCGATAATTTTTTAAGGTTTTAGACTGTTAAAACGTGGCATCTGAACTGAGAACTGCGGTCTTTGTCTTTTTGCCATTGTCTCAGAGAAATGTACACAACAAGCGCACACTACTCAGAGCTTGCTTGATAAAATACCGAAAAATGGACGACTTGCTAACCGGTGCATTAATTTGATAACAATATTGTTCACTTCTGTAGTCTTAGGTCTTAACTCTGATCTGTTCTTCATTTTGAGATTTAAGTCGTTAATGTATTGAAATAGTGTGCATATGATACGTGTGAAAATTGGCAAGTATTTGTGTTGAAATTTCAGGTTATGACTATTCAGCATGGTATGGTGCTCAGCCAGGTAGGATTACGGTGCACTAGTATTTGCCTTTGCTATTGTGAAACTGTTATGTAGTGGTTTGAAATTCATGTTATGAATTACTAATTTAGCATATTCATTGACAATGACTATGGGTATATTCTATTGTAAGCATAGTTATTGTTTTTGTTAGCAAGTGATTAAGACGTTGCAATTTATAATGGCTGCACTGCTGAAGATACCATTGCTGAAACTTAAATTCAAAGGTGGCGTTTGTATCAGTGCCCATTTCACGTTCATGATATTCCTAGACAGTCTGACAAGAATTGTTGTCACTTATGGCAGTATTCTTTTGCAAGTTTTATTATCTTGCATTGTTTTCAGGTTGGTTTTGTAGGCATGTTCTAGTGTTTTAGGCATGTTTGCACACACAGGTCCTGGTCAAGCTCAGCAGAATGGCGGTGGACCGATGTATGGTGGTGCCGGTGCCGGCCGTGGTCAGAGACCAGCTGACAACAGATTCCAGCCGTACTAGATCATGACGTGGAGCCAGCATCGGTGTGTAAAGCTTTCGTGTTACGTGTTCTCCTCAATACTGTCTCACCCAGCCATTAGCGTTAACATGGCAGAGGGTGTGACCGAAAAAAAATTATTCGGTTTTTGGTCGTGTATGTAATGCATTTATCCAACTATATTGAATGATACATAGTATATTGTAATGGGTGGTCCAGCTAAAGTGAAGCCAACTTACATTTACTGGTAACATTTGAATGCATAGGTAAAATTCAATGATTTTTTGCAAATGTAAACTGCATACAACAAAAAGTGGTGTGATGCAAATTTTAAGAAATCCAGTACTCGTTTCCTCCTAAACATTCCCTGAAAATTTTGTAAAAATCTGCGCATTTTCGACGGAACACAGTGTATAAAAAGAAGTCTGTCCTCTAGTTGTTAGACCTGGCAGCCGAAGCCGCAAAACATTCGAGCAGAGCCGCATTTTTTTTTGATCCGCCGCCACAAAATATCCAAGCCGAGTCGCAAAATTTTCCAGGTTGCATTTTTAAACTGTCCGTAATATTCGTTTACTCATCTTGAAGTTGTAGGGTGTTAAATTCGTCGCTCTGGAATCTGGATGCATCGCAAGACCATTTGCTCCTGCACTCTACCCGTTAGGCCTATCTGTGAGCATTTTGCTGCTGTTGATCGGACATTTTGGTGAAATCACATCTTTCTACGTGGCAACCATAACAGTGTGAGCAAATGAGCAAGCGACATCATCGTCATCATTTAACCGACCCTGGAGGGATGGCAGGCTGAGTTGGCCTTGTTGGTTGACTGATAGCGGGAATGGGGTTACTGGCACAGACCGGTAATCATGCTAATTTGAGCCGAGCCGCAAAAGTTTGAGCGAGCGACTGCCAGGTCTACTAGCTGTGTGCTTTGTGTATGTAGCCTGTTATGGTTGTGATTATTAGCAGTCAGACACACTTGCATGTTTCAGGTCGGTGACAGCGTAGTGAGATGACGGTGGCACAGATATTGTCACTATCGCTCTTCGTCGTCTTGTAATGTTTTTATTCTGGAGCAAAGTAGTTGCAGTCACTATCTGTTGCAACTTACGTGCAGCAAGAGGGCAGTGAAGTATGATTTACTGTGTACATTGAATTGTTTGGACCGAGTTCCTGTGTTGCTGCATTTTGTATAATGCGGACATGTACTATATTATTTCAAACTTTTTATAATAAAATTTGGTATGTATTTTTGTGTTTATGTGGTGACTACCATTAATAGTTTGCACTCGGGGAATTTATATAAACTCTGTTGATTGGTCTAAGCCCACTACTAAAGGCATGATTTCAGGTACAGGATAATCTATACATAACTCTAGATGTTGATTCATCACAATACCACTTTGGGGTCATTCAAAAGCCTCAAGTTTGGTCATGTTTCTGTACCACAGGAAATCGCAGGTCTAGTCCATTACTTTTCCCAAATAGACTGGACTAACTGATAAAACAATTTTTGTGGTTACTTTAGTAGTGTATCTCCAAGTACAGCTTGCAAACTACAAAACCGATGCCATATAAACAACACAAAAATGCAGCTCTTATGTCCCGTACAAAATGCACAGATAAGCAAAGCTACTGACAAATTTTACCCAACAGTACTTTAGTAAAGGTCAAGCTATTGGCATGAGTTGTTGTCTCTCCGTCCATGTGTAACGGATGCATTGTGGCTAATGTCCATGGGTGTTAAACTCGGGCATGCAAAATTTCAGCAATTTACTCTAAAGGGAACATTTTCAAACTGGGGGTTAAATGAAGGGGACTAGGAAAAATGCGTTTTTCAATGATAGACTGGCTCTGTCTCTGAAATGGTGCAAGATACAGCCTAGTTTACTATAAATCGCTAATAGGAAGTGGCATATGCCCTAACAGATTAGATGGAAATCATTGACCTTGGATGACCTTGAAGGTCGGTACTGCAACTGAACTGTATAGGCTGTAGCACATTCTCCCAAGCAAAGCATTTTTATTGTGAGAAATATTTGCAAAACCTGCGTCCGATATTTTCCTTGTTCATTCACTCTGTAGCTATTTATATCGCTTGGCGAAATGACTACATGTAATGTCTGTTATACTTCCGAGACAACGTTTTGCTAACAGCATGCATGGAACTGTCACACCTCCAACAAATTGCTTTCTCTCCATGACTGGAATTTGGATGTAGGCCGTACGGTCGGCTTTTCCTAGCAATAGCTGGGCTTCTTGTGTTTAGTTTCAACAATGTCTAGATGATGGTTACGACATTGTCGACTATTATACCCCCACCAACATGTGACAACTACAAGGCCAAAAAGTGCATTTTGTGGCATATTTGACCCCACCATGACCTTGACCTTTTGACACCAAAACTTGCCACGTTCATCCCTGCATCAAAGTCCGTTAGTGGTGAAGATTTGGTCAAAAATCTGTCAACAAATACCCAATACTTCGTGCTAACAGTTTGTTCGTGACTCGTGCACGCACACTATGGAAACAATGCCTATGGCCACTAAGATGGCGAAGGCATAATAATCAATTGTTCATTTCTGCAGCACCAGTAATAATCAGCCGTACTCTCAGCCATTTAATCACTACCAGTATCTTATGCCGAATATTATTTAGCAAAAACATTACAAAAAAATTTTAACCTCATACAACGTTGTACACTGTGCACTAATTCAGCACAGAGATAACCAGTATGGGCTCGCAACAGTGACGAAATAAGTATAACAAATTTTTAGCAGTCTGCAAATAAAGAATGAGCTTGGCAAATAATTGGCTGAACACAGGATTATTTTCAACCGAGTCACTGGTGGTACTAACAAGGGCTTCCACGATGGCTACGATGAGTGCACCGAGTGCAAAGAGTTACAACTTACAATACTGCATCAAATTATACAGGGTGCAGCAAAAAAAGTGGACCCCTAAAGTTTTTCGCCGTTTTCTCAGCAATCATTTAGGATTTTAATGTGAAATTTTACAGCTTTATTTGTAAAAACCTTCTACATCTAATTGCCAAGTAAAATGTGATTCTGTTGAAAAACAACAAAGTTAGACTTTTTAACATGACCGCCTACCTATTTTTCAGTATTAAATAATGTTCAAGCTAAAAATGCTATTTAATTTTTAAAAACTGGTTACACATTACTGTCGATAACGTCACAGTGACGTTTTAATGAACAGTAATTTATATTGTTTTTAAATTATCACTATGTTATCGTTCCTTTAAAACAATCGCCAGTTGCCCACCGGATTCATCTTCCAGCAGTACGGCGCGCCAGCACACACAGCGCGCAACGCCGCGCAGCGCACAGAACTGGCTGCGGGCCAGCTGTCCAGATATCATCACAAAAGAACAATGCCTTCCAAATTCGTCGAATATAAACCCAATGGACTCTCACGTATGGGGTGCAATGTTGGAGGCTTACTGCAAGCTTAAAGTAAAGCCGAAAACAAGCACCGAACTCAAGGAAGCGCTTCAGGTTATCTTGGGCAACCTGCCACAGGGACTGATTGACAAGGCTGTAAAAGATTTCTCAAATAAGGCGACTGGAGGCTGGTGTTGTTGCTTGAAGCTGGCGGTGAACACTTCGAACATTCGCACTGACGAAGGAATTCTGGCATTTGATCATAATTTAACTGTTGTTTGAACGATGTTATTAAATTGGTGATGTAGCCGGAACATTTTTGAATGCCGAAAAATCGGTAGGCGGTCACGTTAAAAAGTCTGTAACTTCGTCGTTTTTCAACAGAATCATTTTACTTGGCATTTAGATGTGGACGATTTTAGTAAACAAATCTGTAAAATTTCTAATCAAAATTCCAAACGGTCACTGAGAAAACAGCGAAAAACTTTAGGGGTCCACTTTTTTGCCGCACCCTGTACTAATTTTACCAGCTTTAAAACAAGCACATAAAATGCAGCTGTCAATCAGATAAAACTGCTGCCAACTGAGCTGAAGTGTATAGTACAGTAACTGAACAGCCATTTATAGCAGTTCGTAATCTGCGAGACATCGTTGATCGGCTCTCCACTACACTATTTGACGTATCTTCAACCAGGCCGTCTCACAGTCGGCTGATGGGCGTGAGTGAAGTTACCATCTACATCTGTGGCGTGCATCTGTCACGTGGTTTTAGTGTCGACTTCGCGACCTGTCTCTCCTCCGGCTACCTGAGTGCCCGTGTGACCTAACAACATACTGCACCACTACAGCCGGAGACAGTAAAGATTATCAGCATAAACTACATATATCACTGACTGCATGTCTATGGAATTACCATTAAATAGCACCATAATCATTTTAACACCTTTACTGCTATTTACAACAGGCGCAATCACCATGATTTGGTCAGATACTAAAAATCAGTAAACCACTCAAATAAATACAAAACTCAACTACAGTTCTCAAAACCTACCTACTTAGTTTATAGCCCATCACTACCCATCTGGCGATTGTCGGTGCCTCAGATTCAGCTTGCTAAAGGTAAAGGTAAAGGTCGTCAATTTGTATAGTGCATAGTCGCGAGCATGCACACGCCTCTAAAGCGCTTTCGTCACTAACCAGAGCCGCCTCCCGCACGGCCACCGTGTGCAGCCTGCAGACACAGGCTGGCGCAGCGGCCGGCTAGGCAACCCCAGTCAGCTGTATCAAGGTCCCTTCCTTCCGTAACTCATATAAATGAGTTACTACTCATTTTACCGTCCCACAGAAGGTAGAAGGCTGAGTCGACCTAGCTGGCAGGCTTCGCACCGAGATGGTTTACGGGCCCGGCGTAGAGTAACTTCGTTTCAGCCGAAACGCACTACCAACTACGCCACGCCACCAGCTGACTGCGCACCTTATAAATTTCTATATTATTATTATTATGGATGAGTTGTGCAGTCAGTATTCCATGACTTCTGGGCGTGATGATGCAAGTAGCACTACCCAGCACGACAATTTATAACAAAATGCAAGTAATTTGTTGATGCAGCTGAAGTGATAAAACATGCCCAATTCCTACAACTGATGGCTTGCCTTAAGAAAGTACTAATATGTCACTGTCAGTAGCGTGTTTTTGTTTACAAAAACAACAACGTAAATTACGTGGTGAAAACCTAAGATACAAGCACTTCACAGAGCGACTCCAGAAAGGTAGAAAAGTGTCCAGTGTCGACGACAATCACAAGAAAGACGAAATCTGCAACTGACTTCATGTCAATACCATCCTGTGGTTTTAATTACCATCACATTTCTCATACAGAATTTAGTATAAAGACACTCAATTCACAACAACAACCCTAGTATGAATAACACCAGTGGCGTCGTGGGTCAAAAAAATAGGCGGAGCAGAAAATTTTCAGGCAGATGACGCAATTTCCGGACAGCATTTGATGAAGAGTTGCAAATTTCTGACAGAAAAAATGCCATTTTTAGCGCAAATTTTGGATTTTTGGATAAGGAAAATTTCTAGCAATTTTTCGATAGCTAAATATTTAGGGTGGGTGACTGCCCCTGTACACTCTTCCCTGCCCCGACGCCACTGTATATACCATCGGTCCTTCCACAATGTCCCAGATCTGCGGCATAAAATACAACCGCAGCCTGGAAAACACTATGCGTTACAAAAATCGGTGCGACAGTACAGCAAATCATTCCTTTGTACCTCGAAACGAAGACAATGTATATTTTTCCACCGTGAGACTTCCGTCATACCCTATAGAATAATATCAAAGTATGTTACACCAATTGTACTACCACTGCCAACACTTATTAACACACTGGTGCTAACCTGTGTGCTGGTCCTCCCAACAAAATAGCGGTACAGTTACACTTGATCTGGCCAAGTACTACAGTCCCACAAAAAATGCCTGATAAACAATTCTTACAAAAATGCATACTTAATGTATCTACCATGGACCAGTTTTGTGTCGACTTGCATCACAGGACACACATCATCTAAGTGAAATTATTATCAGCTAAAACCTCTAAGTCAATACCATTTGTCCCGTCACCTGAAGAGGCCATCAGAAAAAATTAAGAAAACAGCCAAGATATATATTGAAAACAGGCATAAGGAGAAGAATTCACCTGTCACGGCTTCTGTGTCGGCCGCTGGATGAGTCATTTCGACTCGAACGCGACTTTGAGTCTTTCCGTGACCTGGAGCGACTTCGTTCCGAGCGCCTGGAATTGGAGGAACTCTTCTGCTGATCAAGATGTCGGTCGCGGCGGTCGTCATGCTTTCGCCTCTCACGGCTTCGGTCTCTCTCACGACTTCGATGACGTTCCCGACCGTCGTCAGCACCATGTCGATCATCGCGATCCCTCTCCCGACGTCGAGGTTCACCGTCTCGACTCCCT
>Ga0209367_1004243_pt1 | contig 19710 bp, 14 predicted proteins | sample WorMetLIZISLAND2_FD_187412 | JGI IMG/M metagenome (GOLD analysis project Ga0209367, IMG submission 187412) | Marine gutless worms symbiont microbial communities from Max Planck institute for Marine Microbiology, Germany - Olavius geniculatus... ...
ATGAGAGGGGGGTGGTCAAAATTTGCGATTTTTGGCCAATAACTCGCTGTATCTCAGTAACGGTGCGAGATAAGGCCTAGGTTACTATTAATCACCAATAGGAAATCGTATATTGGCTTTCGATTGCCGCTGAATTCAGTGACCTTGGATGACCTTGAACGCCAAAATAGGGGTTTTTACGAATTTTTTTCGCGATATGAGGCTGCGGAAGTCTTTATCATTCACAAGGAGGCGCCACCGTCGCCAACGCCACACGCGCCTATGGCCGATATGTATTAGGGTCCCGATGGGCCGAGTCCAAGTGATATGCAATTTTCGAAAACTATAACTACTGAACTGGAAATGCTATAGGCTTTCGCGCGTCTCGTGAGCTTTGCTCAAATTTTTTGTTTATTTTATACGGCAAATAAAATTTGTCCCGCGTTATATGTTCGGTTCAAGTTAAGCGATAATTCTCTCAGCACATCTCCATAGACTGGTCCTATAGGCTTAAAAGTATAGTAATAGGCTTACGGCACGCAACAGCAATAGAACAATATAAACAATATTATAGTGCTTTGTAAGCTTCAGTTAAATTAATAGTAATTTTTATGAATGCAGCAACACTGAGACCAATAGACTTCAGGCCTAGAACCTACACATTCTTTCTCGCTGCATCACGGTAATATTATGGAAATCTGAACACAATTTGATAAAAAAAATTTAGAAACAAGTATATCCGTTGTCGTCATTAAGGTTTAAACTTTTAGTTTTAGTTATAAATGTAACTGATAAATTATTCTTTTAATCTCACTTGCGACTTATTTCGTATTTTTCAGTTTTACACCGTGGTCCATAAAACGTGCCACTTTTATTTTTTGAATAGCTATGTGAAACATTGGCCAATTTCAATAATTTTTGGCAGGCAACATCAAAAAGAAATTTGACGCAAATGACTTCAGTTTTGGCCATCTCACTTTAATACTGTTGCTACACTACTTTGTGAAATGCTGAAGTTGTAGTTTGGCCATTTATAACAATGAATTCATACTGGATAGCTTAGGCGTCGGCTCAGAAATGATTAACTAAATCGCGACAAACAGGATTGGCAACTACTGCATCTTAAAAAGTCACACATGTTAAATTACATCATTTTTATTACAGCATGTGCGCAAAATGTCCTCTTCTAGCACGAATGCAAGCTGCGAACGTTAACACCACTCGCCAACAGCAGGTTCAATAACTTGCATTTCACAAAGTAGTGTAGCCACAGTATTGAAGTGAGGTGGCCAAAAATAGAGTCGTTTGTGTAGAGTTACTTTTTGATGTCGTGTGCCAAAAATTATTAAAATCGGCCAATGTTTCGGGAAACTATTTAAAAAAAATAAAAGTGGCACCTTTTTTATGGACCACTGTGTATGTGTAAAGGCGCGTACAGAGCGACGTAACTGAACAATTTAGTTTAGTTCAGTTCAGTAAAGGTAAAGGTAAAAAATTAATGGTCTTTAGCTATTAATAGGAAACCCTTCACAGAGCTACGGAGCGTAGCTCTGTAGGCGCCTTAACGCGCATATATACATTTGAAGCCGCAATTATTGTGCGGTTTCCTATAATTAGCCGCAATACGGGTATTACCCGTCCGTCCGTGTACCACCGTCTGTCTTTTTTTCCGTATTGGCCGCTACAGTGTAAATCTAAAAAGAAAAAAGTACCAAAACCAAAATTGGTGTAAACGTTTTCGACAGCAGTAGTAATCGGTATGCCAATTTTTAACCTGAAAAGGTTTAGCTCGATGCGTTGTACCGCTAAGCGGACGGCCCGAACATTATGTTGGCACTGGGCCGATATTTTTTTTCTAGTTTTTATCACCGGCGTTATCACAGCCATATAGCCGTTATTGCGCAATACATAGCGCATTATTGATATTAATGAGCTTAACGCGCTTTTCGCGATAATAACTGTTTTACTCGGCAGCAAAGTCGAATTCAGCACAGAATCAACAGTTATGGCCAAATGGTGTCACGATATGATGATGTATTTGTGGCCAGTAGCCGCAGTTTCAAACGACACAAAATAATTAAAACAGACACACTGGCACATTACTCACGTAGCACACGAGTCACGACAACTCCATAAATAGGCATAGACTACGGTAATTGACTAATTGTAATAATAATAATAATAACGAGAAGCGATCAGACACCTCAAACCTCCATTGACAATAGTGCTGCCAACTGGCAAATTCAACAGACTTAATACGTAATATTATTTTAAAATAATCATCGTAATGTTGCGGAAAATGCTTCCAGCGAAACGTTCATAAACATTTGCGAAATTTGCAAAATTAGCTTTTTGTACAAATTTCAACGAATTTACAGTTTACGTAAGTTTAAGCCAGAAGCGTATTTGAAATGTGAAAGGTGGGGCTCTGGTACCTAAACTAGAACTATTTTACCTCAGGCATGGCTCACTCTCTTCCTCTTGTGGTTTCTATTACCTTTCGTTAATTTTTCCACTTCCAATGCATGCGCCTCTTAAATAGACCCCCGACGCAAGCTTTATAAATGTGATCAGAATCGGACAATAAAATAGGCCTACAAAACTAGAGATGGTTACTGTCGACTTTGTTTACTGTTTAGGCCTACGGCAGAGCGAAACGTGACTCTGCAAACTTGGAGAGAAGTGGTAGCCTACTTTATCGCAGGGGTTCATATGTACTGCAGTAAGAAAAAAACAAGTCGTTTTTACATTGTTTTAGGTTGTTTTTATTTTATTCTATCTTGCCTCGCGCACGTGCGAGCGGCGCTCCCTGGGGTAAATCTGATATAGCGACATCGGCTATGCGGTTAAGACGGCGCTAGTGACGGAGTACTGAGACGACGAGCGGTGTTGTCAAAGCGGCCAGGTAGACAAGTGAAGTCAGCATCAGCCGCTGGATGTGAGATTGCGTTCTACGACAGCACGGGTGAGAGTCGGACGCCGAGCTGATGTAGACGCTGCCGTACATTCGACTGATACGAGCCGCGCTGCCCGACCGACCGCACTCGCTTCGCCCTTCCCACCACTGCGCCTTGAGCCGGTCCAAGTAGCCGGTCTTCTGCAGCTGCCGAATCGCACCGTTCATCAGCTGCAGGTGACTGCATGCAGACAACGTTCGAACCACAATCTATCATTTGTTTTATTAAAGAATTTTATCATCATCATCATTATCGTCATTGTCGTCACGTCGTTTCATAAAAAGCCGCCAAGTGCAACGTGGACGAAACTGATTAACGTGTTAAGTTTTAAAATAAAGTTAAAACGAATAAAAGGTATTACAGAGATTAGTTAACTATATAAAAAAAAACTTGCACAACACAAAAAACAGCATAAACAAAAACTAGCATATGTCTGTGCACGACGTGTGCATGATAAAATCACGTTTATTCATGCATGAAGTTATGTTGATTAACGACTTATAATATTTATTAAAAATATGGCACAAATATGCGTTCGCTGTTGTACCGAAACTATTTTGCAAACATTGCAGAATACAAAACAAAATTCAGAAAAACCAAACTAAAACGTTTCTAAAAAATGTCAGACGTCGCATCCGGATATAGCGCAGACGTCACGTGACCGGAAGTACCCAGTAAGAATGTCGGACTGACCGCGAGTTTTTCTGGAGCGCAATGGCGTAACCTCGTCGGTCAAGGAAACGTCCGACGGCCACCAAGTCACACGGCTTCCGCTTTGCCACGTAGTCGCCGATAGTATCGGGTAGAATAAAACCGAATTTCTCACGACGGACTTTCTCTATTCCTTCCTCGTTCGTTGCCGTCAGCGCCGTCGGCCCAAACCTGAGCAATTAAATCAATCAATTAGTGATATCAATCAATCAACTAATCAAAAATGTTTCCGATTTGTTTGCACGTTAAATAAACACTTGCTGGAAAAGCGGTATAAAAACAGCCGGTTGAACATTTTTGTTTTATATTACTATGTAACCCAAGCTTTTCTATCCTCAAGCTGTGTGCAACTGTGCTAAAATATTTTGCAGTGTAAAACGTATATGCAAATATCTTTTGCTTTATTTTACAACAAGCGGACAGGTCGTTACGCTCCCTGTCCGCTTGGTCTTTGCCATAGTATCGGCCTGCGGCCTCCATTTTCGGCCCTTCGGGCCTTAACTCGGCCTGCGGCCTCGATCTCGGCCTGTAGCCTTAATTAATTATCGGTCTTTGCCTCAACTCGATTCAAGTTTCTTACCAGCATTATGGGCGCTTCAGTATCCTCGCGTTGTTTAATTCATCGATTGATTGCATCGATGCACATTCATATCCATGATGTCCATGTTGAAGCATTGATTTTTGTGACGTCACGATGCATCGATGCAATCAATCAATGAATTAAACAACGCGAGGTATAGCTGCAGCGCTGATGATGGTGACGACGTCTATATGACGTCACAGCTCTGCTGCGGCTTAAGAGGTCTGGCTGCAAAATTTTAGAAAAAAGTGAAATTTTCTGAAAGGTACGACATCTTAGCGACATCTCATCTAGCCCATGTTCAAGCCACGTATGACATGGGTCTGCGTGCAAAATTTCGCTGACCTAAGTCGTGCCGTTACAAAGTTATTGGCGATGGTAATTCTCAAATATAGTATAGATTCTGCATTTAATCATGCATGCATCCCCTATCTTTAATGCGCAATTCTGCAAAAAACGTTTTGAACATTTACACATTTAAAAAAATAATTTTAACCGTTCCTGACGACGTGAAGTAACACAAAAAAAACATTTGCAGAAACGTCTGCAAAAGTTTCTTGTTTCACTTGTAACGGCGAGGAGTTAGTGTCGCGGTGGGCTTGTGCAGAATCAAGACGCAATAGACACGGCCACTCAGTGCGTGCTAATGCTGATCGATGTGTGCTGCTGACGCTGATGCTACTTCACGGTAGAGGCATCGACCTCGTGCGGGCTACACGGGGGAGATCAACGCCCTCGCCCACCAAAACTGGCGGGAGCGTTTGATTCCCTGAACACTTTTTGCAACCGTAGAATAAGCTCATTTTTGCATTTCGGCGTCTGTTTCAACTGTAATAGCGCTAGTCGCCATTTTATACGTCAAAAATGAAAAGTCGAAAAATATTAATACGCGATTGTGCATATTAATGCACAGTTTCAGCCTCCAGATGTGTCAAAATTCGCAGACCCACCGTCAAGTAATTTTGAATACATTTTGAAACTAGAACTGTGCACTTTTCGTCACTTGCATAATAACGCATCCTTTTGTGCTTTTACTGCACCGGAGAAGCTTACATAGCAATTCCTGTAGCGCGATAGAAACTGGATTCAAAGGGTGCACAAAATATTTTAAAATGTGCTAGAAAAAACGAATAAATAAATAACAATGGGTGAAAAGATCGAAAAGGAAAGGCGTGGTGCCCTCCCCATAGTAGTTTACAAAAGTAGGCGCCTGGACGCGCATTGGATGGACAGTAGGACGCATGCTCATAGTGCTCAGCTAACGCACTGTGCGACTCACGACCACAAATCAGTCAGAAGCCAGCACCGGTGCTGTACTGTCACGATCATGCATGCAGCAAAGCTACTCATTCACTATACCCGGCAACATGTCGCCTATCATACATAACACATGCCATAGATCATAATAATCTCTCACACCTAGTGCCTCGGTATAGATGCGCATTGCAGCAGTGTTGTAGTGATAAGCAGTGCTTCCACCGCATAATACGCGCGACGCGCGCTCTGACACGCCTGTTCAGCAGCTACTTCAGCTGCTTGGAACGCTTTTTCTGACTCTTTATATTAGATATCGTCACTATTCACCACAATTTTCACTACATTGGTACCGTACTTTGTCTCTTTAACCGATTAAATGTTTCTTTTGTTTCAGTTCTACTCTTAAGTATAGAATTACGAACTATTTTGCACATTTGTTTCTGATGAAAACAGCCACCGATGAGATTCATGACAATCAGCCGATATTTCTACGACAATTGACTTACCGGGACTGGGACAGATCGGTGCAGCAAAGCCTGTCGACGACTTAAAAACATTATAAACACATCTCAGTAAAATTTAGGGAAGGATTACATGAAATACAGACCAACAATGATGTTTATTTTAGCGACGATTCGAAGTACGACCAGATTCAGAAATGTTTTAAACGGTACACAATAACAATCAGTTTTACTCGCCATGCACACACATATGCCTACCAGCACTTGTTTCAGTTCTGCTATTTCAGTTCCGTTTAATGCAGATTAAGATATAGTAGGCCTAAGTGCATTTGGTTTAGGTAGTAGACAGGATAATATTAAACTTGCAGCTTGCCGGCTAGTCTTCAGCGCAATCATATCGTAGCAGAACTATTCTCGGCTGTGTTGTTGTTTTGCGGTGCTTATATAGCTGAATTCTGATACGTAGTGGACGATGCCGTATAAAAACGATGCATCAACCTGCGCATGTTTCTCCAGACGATCGTCAGCAGCGTGTCATTGGTCGAACGGAAGTTGCGCGGAATGAAACCCTTGCGCAGCGTGCCGTACTTGATCTCCGACTGAGACACCAAGTCTGCCATAGTCTTTACTATAAACTACAAAACACCAAGTCTGCCAGGTCCTTGACTCTAAGCTCGGTGCCGGGAGGAGGACGACGCAGCAACAGCGTCGCTCGTGTCGTCATGAACGGAGTCGCGAAGTCAACGACTTGACGTCTCGCGTCTGTGATCAGAGTCGGCGCCGCCGCCATGTGTGCTTTCTACGCTCAAAAACACCGCTACCGTGCATCGCTACAACGACAAACCCATCTTAGACCTACGGAGCGTCACCTGCCACATGGGATTACAATGTTACCTGTTATCCGACACGGGCAAAGATGTCCTGTTTTAACCCCAGACAGATGAAAGTTGAAACTGCATGGGTTGGTTTCGGTGGCTGGGTATATATCGAGATGGTTTACCTCTCCGCGGACAGTCACGCATCCAATTAGCAACGGGCCTAGTGTTCTGAGTGTCAAACAACTTCGTTGAAGAGAGCCAAAGCGTTAACCACTACTCCAAAGTCCAAACTGCCACCGAAGGAAGTAAGAACATGAGTACGTATAAGTGAGTAAGTAATTCATCCGTATAGTGTCAGAGTAAAATCAACAAAGTTGGCCGGCACCAGCAGATGACGGACAAGCCTTGTTGAAAGCAGAATATTGGCCCAAAGTCCACTAGTTCGCTTTGTTGGACAACAAAAGACGTGCAACAAACTGTAAAACATCTTGACATATTATGATATTAAAATACTGTTGATTTGTCATTGACCTTTTATTTTATACGAATTTGTTCTATACAACTTGCTGCGGATTTGCTGCACAGCAAGTTGTACAATAAATCGAAGCAAGTGGAGCTTGAGCCATATCATTTACCACTCACTGCAGTCTTGAAATTGCTCGCAGGCCGCCCGCATATCGTTCTTGTCATCGGGGCCTCATATCTTCTCCTTTACGTCACGCGCTTGAACCGTGACGGTTCCCGCAAGAGTTTGTTTTGCTTTTTGCGTCCAAGCACGGCGCCGCTGGCGCTCTGCATGAAAAGCAAAAAAACTGGCGTGCAATAGATTTTGTTTTCGGTAAATCCAGACCACAAATGTTCTTATTTTTTAGTCTGACACGTGTACTGTAAATTATTTTACGTCGTTGCCACTTTCACACTGACCGTTTAGCCTTTAACGTTTATTAGAAGCCAAAACAACAAAGAATTTTTTTAAAAAAACGTTAAGTGAAACGTTTATTACAAGCAAAATGGCTGAAGCGACGCGTTGACAATACCTCGGCGATAAGTTCACCTATGAGGCCGCTCCACTCGCGCGATGCCTTGCGGTAACCATAGCTGCCGTCCGGCACCGGATACAGCTCATAGCGGAAGTCGAGAAGCGCCGCCAACGCACGCAGTAGGTCGGGAATGTAGCCGACATAGCGTCGCTGTGGGCCCATGACGTCATCAAGCGACGAGGCGTTCTGATTGGTCGAGCGAAAGTCTGACGTCATCGTCGCTGCTGTCGGCTCACGTTCAACCATAACGTAAGGCTCAATCTGCATCGGCATCATCATAATCAGCGTCTCTGTATCTTCGCATATTGGCGCTATATAAATATGATTAGTATTAGTATTAGTATCATCGACATCGTCAACAAGAACAATAATAATAAACGTCGCTTGTGCCTATTTGCTTCGATTACAACTGGCTGTGTGCTGATGGGCTAAAAATAGTAATAATAATATCAATGATAACTTGACTGTCAAGCCTTGCTCAAGCCTAAGTACTGTCCGCGGGTAACCGCAGTATCATGCAGACAGAAAACGCGCTAAAAACTATGTGACTTTGACTTTTGAGTATAACTTTGAAATTTAATACGGTTCTATATAGACAGTAATTTATGAGTTATTGTGTCAGCAAAGAAAAACTGAAACAACACTGTCGTCGTTACCGCGGACAGTAATAACATATTGATTTATGTAGCGCCATGCACAGTGCCGTGCTTTCAGAGACGCTGGCGGACGCCGACCATTCAGTATTGTATTGTACATGTATAGGGAACGGTGATTGCGTAGACAAGTTTTTTTCGGTTCAAATGCAGCCGTCAGCCAGTAGAAGTGTCTGGGACAGATTCGGTTAGACTACTAGTTCCACGTTGACAATGCAGCGCTTTGACCAGTGTCTGCACTCTGCAGTAATGGGGCCGATTTAAACCCAAATTCTACCTACTTTAATTTGTTATGGATTTGTTGTAGCCTACAGGGTGCCGCGCCATTTTATACGCTTTAACTTCGTCAAATATTAACCAATTTTCAAAACTCTTGCACAGTCAAAATCAAAAAAAAATTAATAACATTATTACCAAAGATCCCACTAAACTTTAAGTGTGTCGCTACACTATCTTGTGTTTTATAATTTAAGCACCACAATGCGGCGTTTCGTTGATCGCAGCATTTGTCAGTGGCGTAGCCGGCTTGAGTTCGTCGTTCGACAGCAAGGCGAACACATTGAACATTTGATGTGAAAACTGCAGAATGTGAGCGTCTTTTTAAACACAACTTAAACAATAAATGTATTGTTTGCTGTTGTTAATTTCTTAAAATATATTGCTGCAAAAGTTTGGTTTTAATTGTTGCTTTTAGGACACTGACATTTCACAAGGTAGTGTAGCAACACACTTGAGGTGTAATGGAATTTATAGTGATAGTATTTAAAAAATTTTTCCTGTTTCCTACGGTAAAAAATTTGAAAAAAATCGATCGGTTAATATTTGATGAAGTTAAAACGTAAAAAATGGTGCCATATCTTGGCCCACCCTGTAGTACAACAGACTGTATAACAAGCTGTTCAACAGATCCTGTGCAACAAATTGGCAGTCTACAGAATACCCACAAGGAGTGCATGAAATGGGAGGCCCGCAGCAAATCCACAACATTTCGTGATATGCCAAGATAAGATGTTATACAAAGCAGTTTGTTGCACGACTTGTACAACAAGTCAGGTAGACAACAAATTGAAGTATACTGGAGTTTGAGCTTGACTACGATGCGTCCGTCGACTCAGACACGTCTGTGCAGAGACATCCGTCCCTAAGCTTCAATCAACCGCAACAAGTATTTATACAGTACGAGCCCAGTAGGACAGTGTAGCACGTAGCCTACTGTCTGTTTGATTACTCTAACTAATCTTCGCGGTAGCTCGACAATAAGATGAAAGTAGCAGTCTTTAAATCCCAGTTCTGCTATTTTATTTATTTAGCTGTTTTGCAACTGCTAGACTTCATATCTACGCCGTCGATAACAGAAAAAAACAAGGCCCACATTTTCGGAAGATCTTATCTAAGTTAGAAAAAAGATGCGCATTCTCGAGACGTCTTAGGAAGAATCGTGGAAAATATTTTAGTACAAGCTTAGAAAAATGCAAATTTATTAAAACATTTTAAAATGATGTGGAGCCAGGTGTTTAACAATGAACTTGAGCAAAAACACGACACGCGCCCACACATTAGCATCGAGACAAGGTGGCAAGGGGCAGTTGTCCTGCCGAAAATTGTGACCTGTTGGAAATTTTTCTTTTTTTGTCTTAAACTTTTTATTAAAAAATAAAATACGTGGAATGCAAATCCCCCATTGTAGGAAATTTAGGGTTACATTTTACGCCGGTGATGGTCGACTACGGACGTCGCGTCGAAAAGCACCGCGGTGCACGCGTCGGAAGTTATGAGTTATGACATGCGCAGTCGCTACATCCGGCGGCGGCGTCAAACTGCGCTCATGCATAGTTAGTACACAGCAGTTCGGCGCAGACAGCGTGAGAGCTAGTGGAGAGAAGTGAATAATAAGCGCTAAATTATTCACTGACGGCGCCAGAGCAGAGCATCATTACTGCACTGCGCACGGACTCGGTGCACAGAGGCGTCGCGGAGTGGACAAATAACTGCTCGAGAGAAGTTGGACGTCGACAGAAAAAAACCGTGTCGATCCATTACTAAAGTGCACCGAAACATAGATTAGATATTTGTTGGTTTGATAAAATTAAATACCTTGGTATGCAGATTGTAAGTGGTAAATCACTTAAAGTTGACGTTTCAACTCGGATTCGTAAGTTTTATGCTTCGGCTAATGCACTATTCTGTAGTTCGAAATATGTTTGTGAGTTAACACGTCTCTGTTTATGTGAGTCTTTTGTGTTACCAGTTTTGACCTATGGATGCGAGGGGGTTGATTTGTCTACAGATAACATAAATAGATTGAATGTTTGTTGGAATGATGTATATCGGAAAATTTTTGGATTTCATCGTTGGGAATCGGTTAAATATGTCCAGTTACATTGTGAGCGGTTAGATTTGGTGAGAATTGTTCAGTTACATAGGTTAAAGTTTTTAAATAGACTTTTTAACAGTAGGAATCAAGTGATTTGTCAGTGTTTGTCATGGTGTCGGCGGAGCAATGGGTATAGAAAATTGTGCAACGAATATGACATTTTAGATTGTAGCCCATTGCGTTTTGATGTATTTGCTAAGTTTAAGTATGTGTGTGAAGGTTGATAAATTTGCTTTTATTCTATTTTGAATTTCATTGGCTAGTTTATTTTATTTTATGTGCATGTTTATCTTTATTGACTTAAACATTTATCTGTCAGTCCATCTGTATGTCTGCCTGCCTGTCTATTTGTCTGTCATTTCATCTGTACTACCTACTACGTATATTTTTTAGCGTCTCTATCTCGGAGCCCGCGGAAACTGACAGTAGCCTACCGCTACTTCTTCTTCTACAGAATAGGCCTACGAGTATGCATTGTTGGTATCATCATTTCAATCGCTGGCCAGAAAAAAGGTCAACTGTTTGACGAATCACTGGCCCTCGTTTTACTGTAATATATTTTCATGGCTGATCTCTGTCGGTATAGATTACTATGGCATACTCGACGGCAGGTTGTCAACGTAACGTAACGTATCGACGGTTGCTTTGAGTCGCGTCGGTCTGTGTCCTTTGTCGACTGCACTGCAGCGTGCTGGCGAGGTTGTCACGCCGACTATTAATCAGAACTCAGGATCGTGACGTAACCCGACCGCCGCCGCTTTCCATCACCGTCTCTACGCTCGATATCGACTTTGATCGTTACTATACTACTGCGTCGCCTGTCTCCCTGACTGATGAGTGATGAGTGTGACCACTGCTCTCTGGCCATGGGCTTAATTTTGCTGGTGTCACTGTCTTGTACGGTCTACCGATAGATCTACTTAATTTGAAGGCGATACGCCGTACCAGCAGTTTTTCTTATCACAATGGCGGTACGCTGTCTATTCGCATTGTTCATAACTACTATTTATACCAGATGAGTTTCTCAAGCTCCAAATGCGTCAAAACTCATTTTGGCTGGAGGCCCTAGAGCAGTGGCTTCTATTCCTGTATTTGGTGGGCGCAGCTTGCGCCCAGTGAAAAAATAGGGGAAAGTTTTGATAAGGTTGTAAATCAAAATTTTCCCCCTATTTTTCACTGGGCAAACTACACTTTAAACAAAACTTTCTTCCCCTATTTTCACTTTCACTTTATTTTTCAATCTACACTCTTAACGAAACTTTTCCTAGAGGGGAAGAAGCCCAAAATGAAGGGGGAAAACTTGAGTCAAAAATTGGGCGCAACTTCCCTCCAGTGTTGACGGGGGGGAAGTTGCGCCCGATTTTGATTCCAGATTTGGGGGATAGAAGCCACTACCCTAGAGGCCCCGGACCCCGATAGCAGATCCAGGGCTGGTTTAACCTTCAGGGGAGCCCGATGCCATGCGACAACGGGGGGGCGGCCCTTCCTCAAAAAGCCCTGCTAGCTTTTGTACAGCATCTTAAAGGTATCCGTTACACTTTCCACCAGTGGCGGATGCAGAAATTTGGAATAGGAGGCGAAAGAGTAAGAGTGAAGCCTAGGAGGGGGCTGTGCCTTTTCCCGAAAAAGTTTTTGAAAACTTTATGCAAAAAATCATGCATTTTGGTGCAAAATTTTTACTTGTTTTAAGATGCATCCAGTCAATAGAGGGGGACAGGCGCCCCATCCCTCTAGAATCCGCCACTGCCTTCCACAACTTGTTTTGTAGTGACTTACAATTTCCAAACATTTTGACTCTTTCCCCGGTAGGCTATGACAAAACTGACAGCTAGGTATATAATATGCTTACCTTTGTACTTAGCGAGCTGTAGCCTGTGGCGCAGAGCGCCTTCCTGAAAGCGTCAAATTTGGGTATCGCTTAAAAGCTCAATTTCTGCTACTATCCACTAATTTAATTAGCCTGAAAATGGTTGCAAAATGCAAATAGACACATACTTGCTACTTAGCGTCACATCCACTGCTTTCCTGAGGCGCCTATGTCTACACTGTTGACCTTAAACGATCTTGAAATGCAAAACCGGATTTTGTTGTTTTTGACGCGCAACAACTATGCTGTACGGCGTCTTGGCATCGTTGTCGTCTGTCGTCCGTCTGTTCGTCTGTATGTAACGGATACTGTATTAATCACTAATAAAACGTCGCATATTGCCTTTTAAATGACATGAAAATCATTGACCTTGGATGAGATTGAAGGTAAATACAGAAACAGGAACTGTATAGGCTGTAGCGGGTTTTCCCTAGTGACAGGTATACTTTTTGTTTTTCGAGGTTTCAGGCTGCGACACATGGTTCAACAGTGGATTGTGCCGAAATTACTGAATAGAGTGGGGATGGACCAGAACAACATGCGCATAATTTTTTTTAGTACAAAACGTAGATTTTAACCGTATGAGTTTTGACCTACTGGGTTACGGAGAACGCAAATTTGGGTAGGGGCCTACCCTTCAAAACGCATTATCAATTTATTGCACGTTGTACACTAATTACACAGGTGGCACCCTGGCAGCACCGATGCTGTCGCGGGTCACGTGAGCTATGCTCAGTTTACTTGTTGGGCATTTTCATATTGTCGGAATTTTTAGAGTTGAAACCGTTATTAGTGGCGCAACTTTCGTCCAAAAATGGCGATAGGCCTACCAATTTTTGTTCCGAGGGTTATATTTGCTGGGAAGCCGCGATGTTCCCCCGCTGCATATAATAGCTGCCACCATCCCTTTCTTTAATTTACCATTAATTTCAACAATAATATATAGGCCTAGTGCGATCAAGGGAACTATGCAGTAGGCCTATAGGCGCTTACACCAGGTGAATCTGGAGACGAAGACGTTAGAGACTTTTGGAAAGCAACGTGCAAACAAAGTTACAGTCACCAAAGTAATACTAACTTAATATGAAAAAAATAATTTTTGCCGCCACGGGGACCCCCTGGCGCGGGGACCCCATGCCATGGCATACTTGGCATATTGGTTAATCCGGCCCTGAGCAGAGCTTAGATCAGCTTACGCGGTTCTCGATTTCGGGGTTTACTTGAGAAATCGCCGATGAAAACAGACGTATCGGCATAATGGCATCTCAAGGTCAATAAAAGTCAAGCATTTCAGGTTTAATGACAAACCTCTGAAATGGGGAATAGTGTGCTAAAAGTACGACGAACATTAATTTTCCGTCGTCGAAAACTATCAGTCTTGAAGAGTTCGAAAGGACACAAATGAACAAGACAAGCAGATCAATCGCTCGTGGGCAAAGCTGATCACGTTATAGAATAAGTCGATGCCTTCATCAGCAGTTTTGCGCCAAACAGTCTATACAGTTCTTGTAGAGAAGACATTTTGCTAATAAGCTGTAAAATCAGTTCTTATGTACGTATATAATTAACGAAAATATTATGCTCTGAGTTTGGGTCATTTTTGACCCCATGTGCAAACAACTAAACTATTTTCAATGTGCAGACGGACTGTTAAGTAGCTGCGCTGTTTTTTTACTGCGTGCTTATAATGTGTTACTTATTTTCGCACGTTGAAAACATTGCGTTGTAAACATTAAATTTCTACGTTGATTAAACATGGCGGCGTCTATGAGGGTGTTAAGCCGGCTATGTTGTAGACGTTTTAGATGTTCTCAGTTTGCTAATTATGTTGGTACGTTGAATTGAGTGAGATGTTGCTCATTTAATTTTTATCGTTTAGTTTCCATTGTCGATTAATGTGCATAACGAAGGGAAAGGTATCGTGATTAGGCTATTTAAATAGGTGTAGGACACGCTCACCGGAATGTCCCACGGTCACCGTCCCATTTCGTTTTTGACACTTAGAACATATCTCCGCCTTGAATATGTTATGCGTAACGTGTAAATGAATTTCCTCGAGCGATAGAATTAGTTTATGTTTTGTTGCAATTCATGTGTAATCTGCTTATGTCGGATGGCAATTGAGTGGCCATGGGCCAGCTTCTAGATATTCATTGATGACGATGATGATTTTAATTGGCATCTTTTTTGTACTACTGCAAAACATTGGATCGAAGCCTTTAGCTTTTGGCAGTACAAGTTGCCTTATCCTTGACCTGTATCTGTGACCCATTACTGTATGTTAATTTTTGCGGCCATTGCATTAGCGTATGGCCGCTACAACATTATTCTGTCTGTCTGTCCATTCTTCCGTCTGTGACAGCCAGGAACACTGCATCATGAGACATTCAGTTGTCCTGGTATAGACCACAGCATCGATATTCAGTGTAACTGATTCTATCATATTCTAGCAACATAGATTCCATGTAAATGCATCTTTTGATGTATTTCTATAGTAAGCAAGACACATATTTCTCCATCTTGTATCTGGGATTCAGCTTCTATTTCTTTAACCAAGACCTGGCTTCTGTCAGTATTAGTTACCTTGATCTCTAGCCTTGTTTGGGACCCAGCATATATGTGGGACCTGGCTTCTGTCTGAAGTTTTACAGTAAGCAACATGCCACTGATGTTTGTTTGCTTATCTGTCATGCATGTGAACAGTATAAATATTAAAGCTATCTTTTTGTCATTATAGCTCTGCGCAATGTACTGGTTGTGGTGCTGAGCAGGTCGACGTTTATTGCTGACTGATGAGTACAAATGCACTGGTGCTTGGAGACAACAGCTGGAAACTCCGCTTTTACAGAATGTAGACTTGGGTGAGTCTTTTCTGCTTAATCATAATGTTTTTTACCACACTGTCCATAGGCATTTGTTGTCTAACAGGAATATGCTGCTGGTTAAGTGCTATTTTTGTGTTATTGTGGAAATTATGTGCAGCATCTGCCACCTAATTTTGTCAGTGCCACTAGCTTGCTTTTACTTGCCTTGGACTATTTTATTGTATTGCTATGTTACGTTTTCATGTTTGTTGGCTTTTTTTAGTTGATTTATTTGTTAATTTTTGTACATGTCGTATCATGATATGTATTTGGTTGTTGGTAGAATTACTGCTAGTGATAGTGCTAGATTGTGGTTTTTTAGCACTAGATTTTTAATGCTTTTAAATGCTGAATTGTCCGTATCCTCTCACTATCAAACACATTCTAATTGAGTGCGCTGATTCTACCCATTTTTGCAACAAGTATTTCGTCACTTCTTCAGTTGATCAGCTGTTTGAAGAAATTGTCATGCAAAATGTCATTGAGTTTATTAAAGATATCCATATTTACTAGCATTTATAACATTGTTATTTTCATTTCATATTTCTTTGCTTTTATTAAAGATACAAAGTTTTATCATTGTTTTATATAAGCTTAATAGCCCATCTTACCAAGTTCTTATTTTTTATTTTTTCAATTCTTCAACGCAAATTAAGTGCTTATAATTATTTCTGGCACTGAATGGCATATTTTATGCTGATGTACCATTAACAAACTACTCACTCACTTTGCTTTTGATCTGAATAAATACAGTTATTGTGATAAATAAAATATATAAAAAAATTAACGTCTCGACAGACTACAAATGATCTTAGTTGTGGTTGGTTGCAGAGAGCTTTGCTGTACGATTGCAAGAGAGGTTGGACAAGGAGAGCAGAGCTAGTCCTGTCGATATGGACATTGTAAGATTTGTTTTTGTATAATTAGTACTGTTGTGACTCCTAATGCAGCTTACACTAATATTGTTAATACAGCAATCACTATTATCACGCACCACAAAAGCAATACTCTGGTTCTGCAGATATTGGTTAAGGTTTCTACCATTTTCTTCACTTTGGTTACATGAATAATATTTCCAGCCGGAATAATATTTCCAGCCGAAATAATATTGTCAGGAAAGGATTTAAATATGTTGCAATTAGTCTAATTACTTCCGATCTGTGTGCTGTTCTAGTTTGAGAATATGCGTGATGATGTTTTTAGAAGTTAATTGTTTTGACTATGAAAAGGTTGCGTGCAAGTTGCCAGACATTGACGTTGATCAGCTGGATGCTGTTCTCCATCTTTTCTACAGGTCGGAAACTTTCTCCATGTTATCATTATTATTTGGGAAACCCACATAAGTGGGAAATGTTGGGGAATTTGACATCCATCGGAGAAAAGTCAGGGGAGATTTTGTGTCAGGAAAACAATATATTGTTAGCTTTGCAATTTGGGCACTGGTAATGATTAGTAGCTAGGGACAACGGTTTTCTATGTCAATTTTTTTCCTAATTTTACATGCAAGTGTGTCAAATTTCGTGACTTGCTGTGGCAAACTTTTTAAATTCAATAGTGTTCTATTTACAAGGTTAATTGATAACTTTTTATGTTACTTGAAAACTTGTGTGAAAATTGCTGTCACTTTGTGTATCATATGTTCAATAATTATTAATTTTACATTTATATAGGAAAACTGGAGTTGTCTGTTTGGATCAGATTCCACGCTCCATTCAAACTGTGATTCTTGCTATACAGATCTTGAGATAGCTTGAAACCTTATAACTTTCTTGTTTCATATTTCACAAGAAGTTACGAAGAAACCAGCATAGTGTTTCTACATCTTTTAACGGAATGAGCGTTGCGGCTTTGAAGTGGAAAAAAGTGCCAATGTGGGGACTGTTGGTGTATCGGTTGTAGATTTCATATTGTGTATTTAGTTTTTTTTGTAATTGTCTTGTGAAAGAAGGTTAAGGAAATGTCAGTATTCTATACCAGTGCTTTTGTGCTGGTTTTGGCTTCACAGCTGACTACAGCTTTACAGCTGTCTATTTACGGCTTAACAGCCGTCTATGGCTTTATGGCCGTTACCTGTAACCTTGTGGTTACATTCGGGGACGCGCATTGGGCCAAACTGATATGGCCTCAGCGCTGGGCAGGTGTAATAGTCTGCCCACCCCGGAGGTAAGGTAAGGGAAGGGCCAGTATTCTATACTTCAAGCATCGATGAACATTTGATGTTCAGGTTTCGTCACTCTAAGGACGCAGTCTTGGCTAAGGAGTCGATGTCACATTTACTCATCAGATCACTGCTGAGTCTAGGAGAAACCGATCGCTTGCTCAACATTCTTCGTGATAAAGTGAGGAATTGGCTTTGGCAGTGTCAGTGCTTGGATGTAAATCAGAAAGGCAGCTGTAAAAGCAAGATATATTACATCTGAATACTTTAAAAATGCTAAGCATCTTTGTCACTCTCTGTTAAAGAGAAGATGGAAGAACAAATACCTGTGCAGGGTTTAAAGGGCCCAATTGAATGGTTTTGATTTTGGTGTATTTTTCATTTCACTAGATTTTTTATTGATTTTTTGAACAAGCAGTGCTGTCAGTAAATATGGAAAAGGAAAATAATTAACGGAAGATTTTTGTTGTAAACTTTTGTTAAAACAGAGATGCAACAGTTTCATTTAATGCTCTAGCTGCAGTTCAATTGAAAAAGTTTTTAAGAACCAGTTTATGCAATTGCTTAATCATACGGAAAATACTGTACTTTTAATTATGATCACTAAAGTCTACTGCTAGGACATTCTGAATGATTGATTGATTTAGTTGCTAATCAATTTATTAAATACATTAATATGTAATATATGTGTGCAGGTTGATTATGGGATATTTCTTGATAATTTCACGGCAAATCTGTTGCTTGATCACTTTGTAACACAGGAGCAATACAATGGTACATTGTTACTTCCTTCTGTGGTTATTTATTTTAGGGCTGCAGATTAATTACAGTTAATGCTGAGATTATCGATTAATACATTAATCGCGATTAATTTTCTTAATCACAATTGAAAAATTAATCGCAGACAATTTTATTGGTATTATGAAATGTAAATGTTGCTCATGAGTCAGTTACAAGATAAAGCGAAATTCAAGTAATCCAAGAGTTATTTGCATTTCAGCCAGTTGTTTGAGCAGACCAGTTTGTTGACATTATCAGCCAACAGCAAAGCACGCTTCTTGTTCACAATATTTTCTATTGAGGTGGCATATTTTACTATTTTCTGTGCATGTAGTGATTGTGCGATTAATCACAGTTAATCATGATAAAAATGAAATCAAAAAACTGAAAATTACTGCACAAGCTAATTAGAAGAGAAACTACATAATGAGCATTAACAAGCATCACCCAGGTGTCCACGTGAGATGGTTTGTCTGCAGAGATCAGCGGGTAGTGCATTGTTGTTCCTGCAAAGTTGGTTGGTTTACCTGCTTTGAGGATGGCCTAGAAGCCATTCCGTACTATAATAAAAGAGTAAATATTTGTAGAGTAATGCCTATTCTTTGGGGATTCTGTCTACATTTAGTTACCATTCTAGGGGTTTTCAAATCCTTTTATTTTGTATATCAGTAAAACATACCATACATTTTTCATGGGTGTTTTTCTCTTTGTTCTCTCTCGTCTTGTCTGTCCGGTACTGTCGGTATTGTACTTTTTAGTCCGCCCAAAAGCGATAGCTTGCGGAGCGGACTTGAGTTTTAGCCCAGATGTTTTTTTTTTCAACGCGAGATCTCCGAGATGCGTGGGCCGACCGGCGTGAAATTTTGCACGATGGTCAGTACTAGGCCCAATTTTTTAATGCCAGTCCAAAATTTTGAGGAGCACACCCCAAAAAAATTTCAGGGGCGAAAAACATGCAAAATTTGGCCCGATTTCGGACGACTTTGAAGTTCGGCGGCGAATATCTCCGAAATGGATGAAGATATTCAAAATCGGATAGTCATTCCGTCTATCGCGATTCCTCCTGTGTTAGGCGAAACACGTACGGTGAAGTTTGGTCCAGTGACCTTGGAGATTTAGATGTTGAATCGTACCCACCCAAAGTGCATTTTTCGGAAGAACATATTTCGGCCCCTAGGGGGTGCTGCGCCCCCAAATTTTTACACGCGCTA
>Ga0209367_1004244_pt1 | contig 19709 bp, 10 predicted proteins | sample WorMetLIZISLAND2_FD_187412 | JGI IMG/M metagenome (GOLD analysis project Ga0209367, IMG submission 187412) | Marine gutless worms symbiont microbial communities from Max Planck institute for Marine Microbiology, Germany - Olavius geniculatus... ...
TATTGCCAAACTGTCACACCTAAATACTTAACTTTCATCACCCAAGGAATCGCAGCATTGTTCACAGTGATAGAGCATTGTTCTGGGTTACTCGCCCCAAATGTCAACAGCTGACTCTTCAGTGTGTTGAACTTTATATCCCATATCGTGCCATATTGGGTACACAATGTCCAAACTAAATAAACTGTATATATGCGATGTGCTGCCTTGCTGGGGTAATAAATGATGATGATGATGATGATGATATCAATGCTCAGCGGGTGGGCTCAGTTCTATCGAAAATCGATTTAATAAATTATGATAACGACCCATCTCTAATGCATAACCACTAACTGAGGTATGATTAAAGTAGTGTTGTTTCGATGTGTAAACAAAAATTTCCTGTAATAAATGTTTAAGTTCGTGATGTAAATTAAAAGCTAGTTGAAAGCTGCATCCGCGATGGCAGAGCAACAATGAATGTTAGAGCTGCGAGGCATGTGGTGGATGATGCGTCATTATCGATTAGGCAAGAGATCAGCCGTTTCGAAAGCGTCCATCCGTCCATATATGCTCTGTACGAGTTGACAGATGCACTGCCGAACTTCGCGGTTCCTGTGCAGTTTCAGCAAGAGTTTCGGAGGCATATAGTTGCTATCGAAGGTTTGCATCGTTACTCCTGTTTGTGCATTTAGTTGTGTAACGTTGAAAATACGAAAGGCATATAAACCTATGACTAGTTGCATTTTAGGCCTGTGTATTATCACATCGGACAGTGTGCTGTATATTTTGTTAATTACTAATAGTTTGTCACAGTTTCATGTGCATATATGCATGTTTAAAAAGTGCATGTTATTGTGAAAATAATTGGATGCACATTTTCGACCCAAATCTTGAGTAAAATAACAATGCAACTGATTAAGCAAACTAACCTAATTTATTGGAATTTTGCTTTACAGTGTACAGAGTTGACTGCATGTCATATAATAGCCAACAATCTTGATATCATACTTTAGAATTTTTGTTGTTGTGATGGACTGATGATGCATTGCAGATTCATTTGTTAACAGTCAAGAGTGGACTGCCAGCCGCCGACTGCAAGATGTTCGGCTGGTAATCATTTGTGTACATTTTCTGGTTTACTGGAAATTCTTCTTTAGATATTTGTGTGTTATTAATTAGTGTTAGTAATTTATTTATGCTGTCAGCATTTATTATTTTCTGGTATTTTGCTCAATGAATAGGTTTTTATGTTACTTATATTATAATTGTGGGAATGTTATTGTTTAGGGTGTCCTTGGTAGTCAAGGCAGTGGTAAATCTGCATTAGTTCATCGGTACCTGACTGGGACATACCTGTCTGAAGAATCTCCAGAAGGTAAGACATTCTTGTTCTTTTAAGTGAATTTTTGTTATGCACTGCATTTGTCTGTTTATTAGTTTGAATAATTTGGATGTTATTAATCGTGTCAATTCTGTTAGTATAAGGAATATTATAAATTTTTAGTCAAGATTACATTTTTGTAGCGACAGTTTTATTTAGTTAGCCATCGTGTTTCTGAGTATGACTAGTATTTTTTATGTCTGAAGTCTTAAGTGGAGCTTCAACGGCAAACTAATGTGTGTCTGATCTTTAAGTACTATGCTATACTAGTCAAATTTATATAGTGCCATATGTGGAGCTGCATTATTTTGTATTGAAATTTTTGAAAGGTGGTGGAATTCTGTCGATTATCAGTTACGTCATGGTCAATTGGTCTTATTTATATATGTCAAACAACATACAGTAGCGAGTCAGATAGGATGACCAGTGGACCAGGCATCTGCTTTTCATCATACTGTAGCCACTTGCAAAGTTTCAGCTTTAGAAGTTTAGATCTGTTTTGCTCTTGAGTTGTCGCTAATCAAAAAATATCAGCTGTCCACTTCAGTTTGCCTCATTTTCACTGAGGAACAAATAGAACTTTGTAATTTTTGTTGCTTTGCATTGAATTTTTTCTAGGTGGGCGTTTTAAGAAAGAGGTTGTCATTGACGGACACAGTTATTTACTTCTTATAAGGGACGAAGCTGGAAAACTAGGGATAGAGGTATCTGTTTCATGATTTTGTATTTTTGTGTATTAGCATAATTATAAATGTCATGAATTGTTTTGCTTTTGATGTTAAGTTGGCTAGTACAGTAGTTTGAGATAAAGAATATCATTTGGTATGATAACTGTGATACTGACAGTTGTTACGCAAGCCAAATAGATATTTATGGGAGGATGAAAATATTTTCCAGTATATTGGCAGACTGATACAGATGGCTATTAATAATGCATCATAGTTTGCAATTTCTTTTACTTCCTCCATGTATGTGGTACAGAATGGTGTTACTGTGTCATGGTCATGATGAAGAGAATGATGATAAAGATGATGATGATGTAGTAATTCTAACGTGCCATTTACAAGCATGACACCAGGCTATTATGGTAATAGTAAAGCCATGGTTGCAGTTGAGCTCATACCTGGAATGGTGTTAGTTCCAATGTATAATTACACTCAGTTATAATGGTCTTCATCCATTTCATACTTTTTGAATTGTCTCCAGAACTTGTGCTGTTTTCTTTTTATTACATTTAACTTTAGCATCAGTTTTATAGTTGAGCTGTTGTTGTTGCAGTTTGCACACTGGCTGGATGCGGTTCTGCTAGTGTTCAGTCTGGACAATGAGCAAAGTTTTTTTGATGTTCATTCCAACTACTCATGTCTCTGTCAGTTCCGTGAAATGCGTGAAGTTCCAGTTGTCATTGTCGGTACACAGGATGCAATCAGTGAGAAAAGTCCGCGTGCTGTCAGTGATGATCAGATACACTGGCTGGCTGCCGAACTGCATAACTCTTCCTTTCACGAGACGTGTGCCATGTATGGCCTCAATATTGAGCGTGTCTTTCATGATGGTGTGTCAGGTTTCTGTTGCTTGGTTTTGTGATGGCGTGCTTAGCTCTTTCTTTTTTTGTATATAATGCGTGTATACTTAATTTAACATTTTTATTTGTAGAAGAGTTTTGACCCACTCAAAATGCCAAATATCTGAATGAGTTTGGATAAAGTTGGATAAACATCCATCGCAGTAAAATGATACATATCTTCAAGGTGCAAACTTAAATTGCGATACTTTCCTCAGTTAGAGGACACAGAAGTACAATTAACATAAACATATTTGCTAAGTAAAGAATGTGTGTTTTATAAAAAATCGAACATGTTTTTGAGCAACATAGTCAATGTGCAGTAATTCATATTAAGAGATATATGACCAGTTGCTATATGCTGCTTGTGCTGCTATTACATACAGGCAATATACAGTTATTGTGGTTGATATGACTAGTTGAATATACAATTGACATTACAGTTTGTTGTGTGGATTTCTAGCTATTATGATTACGTGTTTTGTAGCATGCCAGAAAACTGTTAAACCAAAGTTGAAGCTGGCCACAGCATCACAGGTGCCATTCGCACGACAGTTGTCTACTCCTGTAGCAAGATCTGACGCATATCAGACACAGTTAGCACAGAACAGGACAGATTATATCAACGGAGATGTAGGTCTTAATCCAGCATCAAGCGTTTCTTTAATTTCTGCAGCTTCTGGTGCTCTGCAGGTAAAACCAAGTTGTTGCATAACACATAAACTCATACTTTCATAATGTGTAGATTTGTGTCAGTAAATCATTTTGTGGTGCATTTTATGTTGCTTTTTCATTTTTTTGAGCATAATATACTCTCGTTGCTTATGTTGCTTGCTAAGTATCAGGAGTAGCCAGTAATAATGACAGTCTGATGTATCGTTTTTTTTTGTTTTTAAGAAAGTTTTAAGGTACCGGTATTACTGTCTTACCCTGGTAAGTGGTAACTAAATAAATGGCCATTAAAATGATCATTGTGTACTATGTAGGGAGTTATTTTGAGAAAAATGTGCACGAATGTTATTGTAGTTATTGATATTTTTATTCTTTTTTGCTGATGGTAATTGAACATTTTATGTGATAGTTCTATCACCAAAATGTCAAATTAATATCAGTTAAAAGATCTAAGCTGACATTATAACTGACTCTAACTGTTTTTAATATCGGTTGTGTACAGTGCTGTGGTGGTATTGTGACTAAGCAGTTGTCTTTGCAGAGGTCATACTTGCCGTTGGCAGAGAGTGAGAGGTCGAGCAGAGTACATGTTGTCAGCACAAGACAAGGAGTTGTGCAGCATGGTGCTGGAGACACCGAATCAACCGGGGTATGATAATGATCAGCATCATTGCTGTTTGTTGTTCATTCTTAAATGTTATTTTTTTGTTGAAACTTTGAGGGACATTTGTGGTGAAACAGTTGTTGAGTTGTGTTCCAAATAATTGCTGGTCGTAAAAAATGTGAAGTCGTTTTCTCAAGCTATGTGGCCCATAGGGCTGTACAGATCTCCATTTTTTTATAGCCGGATTCCAGTTTACACTTCAAGACTACAGATACAGGGCTATTGCATCATGTATCGCGTCTGTTCATGCTCGTCTTTTTGCTGGTGCTCATTGTGTTCAACCATTCATGGATGGCCAGGCTGAGTTAGTATATTTATGAATGGTCACCTGTCTCAGTACTAACCTGGCTTGGTGTAGAGTAACTTCATTAGGGCGACCGACAGAAGATAGAGAGCGAAATGGTTTTTACCGAGCTAAGTGGGCCGATCGGTTATCCACCGACCAGGATGGCAGTATGGTTATTCACCAACTGAAGAAAAGGGGGGAGGGCCGTAAAAGTTTTTATTTCGCGGCGAGTTGCGACAGTAGGGGGTTGGCGATTGTACCATTGGATACGGCGATGAGTTTCTATAGGCCATCAATAGTAACCATGTCTCTATAAGCAGCGGTTTGAGTGCAATGTTGCTGCTTTTAGCCGTCACCCATGTGCACCAAATTACCGTATCGCATATATCTGGCGTTGATTGTAGCGTTCTGTATAGCAGCGTCACTATAGCATATATGGGACTGCAGTCACTTTGGAAAATCGCTTTCTTTCTTCGACCAGAAGTCGGTCTTAGCTAGGGGTGTCGGACAGTCACCCACACGGACATCCGTTGTACTGACATATTCTTGTATGAATTATGGCCCGCTACTGTAGGGGCGGACAGACGCCCATAGGGCAATTAGCAGTAAATTAGCATCACGGTGGACAGACGCTCGCCCCGCAGACAGCTGACTTCAAAGTGTAGGCTGACACAAGGTCTAGCCGCCTTAGAATTTGACTTTTGGACAGAGTTTACTTCTTAGAAGTGGTCATTCTAGATGGTTATTGTGCTACAAAAAGCTGCTAGCCAAATGCTGATCAAATGCATGTTTTTGCAATAGCTCACACTTCTAGTGTGGCTCGGTAGTCTAACAGTAACGTGCCGGACTTGTAATCCTGAGGTAACTCAGAGGCACAGGTTCGACTCTGCACCGGGGCACTGCCGGGTTGCGACCTTAGGCAAGTTGTTCACACACATGTGCCTCTGTCACCAAGCAGTATAATTTGGTACCGGCTTCACAGCTGGGATGCAAACAGGCACACCGCGCAATACACTGGCCCCGTATCCGTGGTCTTGCAGTGTAAAAACTGGTGTCTGGCTGAGGGCCTTAGGAAATGGATATCAGCACTGCCCTATGGGCCGTAAGTCTCAGGAAGGACTTTACGTTTTTTTAGTAGCTCAGATAGAAACAAATCTTTGATGGCAAACTAAATCGAGTGTTGTGCGTTTGTCTGGTTGGTAGACAGAAGACAGTTTACAGAAGTTGCCATGGAAGGCATCTAGTCAAGTGCCCGATGCTGTGGCCAAGAAGTCTGCTTCGCTGCCTGACAATGCTATGCATTGTGTACAGCAGAACCCAGCGCAGGTTATTGTCTGTCGCATCTAACACACTAATGTAGTGAACCGTTGCTAAGCAGTGGATGCATTATGATAATTATTACTAAGCTGCTTGCAGGGAGTAAGTAAGTAAGCAGGGTGTAAATTTATGTAGTGCATACTCCAAAAAATCTCTAGTGCACTTTATCGTTAATTTTGTCGTCAGTATTTCACAAAAAATTTGTTTTCACTGATGTTTGAAAGACTCATTTCTGGGTCTCGAAGACTCTCAGGCAGTGGATTCAAAGTCAACAGGCCTACATTCACAACAGCAAATCGCCAATGACTGAAACTATTCAGTTGTTAGTGCTGTACAATGTGGGAAGCAGAAGGCTCGTTGATGAGCCCCACCACATCATGGTTTCTTACTGATGCTGACCTGTACAGTCACAAGTAGCATTTTGGTCATGGTTTTTGGTGGCACTTGAAGTTTGGCAGTCTAGAAGTATATTTGAAAATGTCTTGAAGCAGCTCTGAAAATTTGTGTGTTAACTTGTAATTAATTATGTAGATTTTGCCAAGCATTTTTGTTTTGGTATGCTGGTTATGTTCTTAGTTGCATGTAGCTTATATGTTGTGATGTCCAGTTTATTTTATCATTTTGCTTGATTTTGTATCTGTGTTAATGCTATTTAAGGATATAGTAGTTTAAGAGTGATCTGTTTCTTACATTGATTTATTTGTTAATTGAAATCATTGCTTCCAGTCTTAGCATTATGCTGTGGATAAGTGCACATTTGCTTTATACGTCACTGAGTTGTGCATGCACATGTACAATGTACTTAGACGAATGGTTCTAAGATCAGCTTTGGTCCACTCTTGACTCCCGTTTTGACTCGTCGGCAGAAATCGGGAAAAAATGTACAGAAGTCGAACTCTTTTAGTGTGAGTAATTTTGCCATTGATGGTACAAAACTGTTCTATGTAGGACTGTAACTGTCAAAATTGAAAGCTATTGAAGTGAATAACTTGCTTTATTTGATTGTTTTCATTTATTACAGTTATAACTGACTGATAAATGTTGTTTAGTATTGTTCTGTTATAGTGTGACATTAATGTGAGCATGATTTATTACTGTTCGACTGTGAAGTTAATAATATCATAAAAACATTGATTGCATAGTAATCCCCTTTTGGTCTTTGATTTTTTCTGGTTACCTAACAGTTAATGCTGATTTAGTTTTACAGTTATGGGAATAACCTAAGTTTCTGATAGTTGTAAAATTTTAAGTACTATTTTCTTGCAGTACATGTTATTATGAACAACAGCCATACAGCTTTAGTTAAGATGCATTTCTGTGGTGCATGGTACTGAAGCATTGTTTGGAGATAAAATTTTACCAGCAAACAATCTTCTGTTTCAGTTATTATCTCTAGTAATGGGTGTAGTGCTGGTTGTAGGGACTTGCTGTGCTGCATAGAGCATCTCTGCCTCCGTCACAAGGTGTTTTGCCCGAGGTGCCGAGCCCTACCATCACACCAGTTCTTGCTAGGAAGAAGAATGGTAGCAAGAGTTTGCATGTAAGTGTCCTGCTGATCTTTTGCTGAGTTTCTGTCACTCTCGGTGAAAATGTGAATTTTATTTGTGTTTATTAACTTCATTTGGTTTAGCTTTTATGCGGTGTTATCTTTACAAGAATTTTCAATGAAATATGAGACACTTTATCACAGGCTGTGTGGTACACAATGTCAGAGGAACTTTGCTGACTGTGTAATGGTAAAGTTTGAATTTTTAAATTATGATTTTTGCTGTTTTATGTCTATAACCATGATGTCACCCTTACACTGTATATAAACTGAGCAGTTTTTTTACATTGATCATTGTTAAAAATGGTGCTAATATTAATAGTGACAATAGCACTATTGGCATTCATTTCAGGCACTTTTTCTAGTTAGGTCCTCGCATTTATTTGAGTTTGATGCATCTGTTCTTTCAGGATCATCTGACTTCGTCAGGGGATCGCAGTGTGCCATTTAATGTCACACCTAACCTAATGAGGAAAAATCGTCGACCAAACTTTTTTAGTGTAAGTTACTCAGTATTCAGTTGCGACTGCGTGTGCAGGAATCGGTTTCTGACCCAATCACTTTTTGGCTCACCCATTTTGCCCATTTTGATATGAATTTATTTTGTGGTGTTGCTTGTTGATTTGTTAGCCCACCCTGGCTGGCTGTTTGCTGGAATTCCAGGCTTGACCTGGTTCTTCTTGCTGACTCAACCGACACCAAATTGATATCTGTTTACCATTTTTTAAAATTAACAATTCCGCTTCTGACCATTTGTTGGCTTATGAAATGAATGAGTATCATATGAAAATGTACACATGGCTGTCTGTTCAGTTGAAATATGCCATTTGGGTGAACTTACAGTATTTGAAAATTTTGAAGATTGAGGTTAGCTTTGGATCATTTCGGTTTTGCCCATCTCTGTCTGATGATTGTTTTGTTTAGTCTGTATAGACCAAGTTGATTTTTAGGCTTGGCCCACAGGCTACGCAACCAACTGTAGATGTCTGATGTGTGATTAACGTATAAGATCTCTTGTCAGGTGTTGCAGTACTGAATTTATTTAATATTCTTTTAAACAGATTTTGGTGGAATGTCCTGACATACAGTACTTTTTTTGGTAAAATTAACATCTATTTTGTTAAAGAATTAGTTACTTTCCATGCAGTTCTGTGCAATCTCTGTTAGTTTGCTGTTCACCTAACTTGAGATATTGGTTTTTTTCATACAGTTCTTTTCATTATTTTTTATTGTACTGAACCATCTGTATACAAACTTTTGAAGGAGTTGAATTGTTTTTTTTTGAGAAACTGCCAATCACTGCTCTATGCTGTTTTGTTTTTGCTACATTTTATCATGTATCCATGTATTACGGCTGCAGAGAAAGAATGATGAAGATAAGAAGAACCGTTCCGATGATGTCAAGTTTAGTCAAAGTCGTCAAACACCTGTCAAACAGGTTATGCTCTATTCCAGCATCATTATTGTAATTTAAAACTTTTTACATTAATTTGTTTGGTTTTTAGTGTTGTCGTTTTGTTGTATTAGTGCCAGTGATTGACTGACCTAAAATGACCTACAATGTATAATGTGTTGAACGGGATGTAAACTCTACTCACTCAGTCTTTTCTGACTCAGTCTTTTCGACTGAAGTACAGTATAATACCACAGATTTTTATGTACTCGTGAACCGATGGGGAGCTAGGTTTGTTTACTTTTTGCTGTGCTCTCTCTGTATTGTTTATAAAACTATTATTGCCCTTTTTTAGATGCATGCTTTCTGTGATTTGAAAAATGTTTTTCTGCAGCTTATTTTATGATTTATTTGTCTTTTATGTTGCATCTTTCTTTGCTTTTTGTTGGTTCGTGTTTTTTTGCCGCTCAGCTGCTATTGAACATCATTATGGATGTGACTATTTTTGTCATTTGCAGCATTTTGTGTTTCATCGTTATGCATCTGCTGCATTTTTGCACAGTTTGGTGTGATCTTTTGCACAGGGTTTTCTGTACAAGAAAAGTGGAAAACCATTGAGCAAAGAATGGAAAAAGAAATATGTGACACTACTGGATGATGGACATCTGATTTATTACCCCAGTTACAATGTAAGTGTTGTACATAACTATTTATTGCGAGGTTTTTTTTGCGTTAGCTGAGGTGCATTCTTAATTACGCGCGAAAGCAGCTACTGCTTTCAGCGCATCTCAACCGTCGCAATTCAGTCCGTCCGTCCGTCTGTCACACGGGTGGATCAGTCAAAAACGGTGCAAGCTAGAATCACTAAATTTTCATCGTCGGCTGCCTGGAAGACTCTAGTTTCAGGAACCGTAAAGCTTTTCCATAAATTTGAAGGGGATCACCCCGAACGAGGGCGATGAATGAAAGGGGGTGGGAAAAATTTGCAATTTTTAGCCAATAAGTCGCTGTATCTCAATAACAGTGCGAGATAGGGTTTAGGTCACTATTAGTCACTAATAGGAAGTCATGCACTGGTTCTCGATTGCCACCGAATTCAATGACCCTGGATGACCTTAAACGCCAAAATAGGGGGTTTTATGGATTTTTTGGCGACACAAGTCTATATCATTCACAAGGTGGCATCACGACTTTGAAAGACCCTAAACTTTTGAAATGAGGGTTTTTTAAATTGATTTTTGCGATTTTCGGCTGCAGCGCACATTCCAAGAATGAACTGCGATGAAATGGCTGGAGACAGACTGACAGTTTGCAAACTGGAACTGCTATAGGCTTTCGCACGTCTCGTGAGCATTAGCTCAAATTTCTTGTACTTTGTGAGTGAGTGAGTGAGTGAGTACAAGTACTTATATCTGGCATACTTAAGCAAAAAAGTCACAGTGCGCCGCAGCCTAAACGAACAGATACGCCTTAAGTAGCCGCCTATGTAAAGCTATGTAGCATTTGCTGGCATTGTTTTTTTAATTCTCCAGTTAACATCTGTTCACAATACTGCAGTGGTCTAGTGGACTTGTTACAGAGCTGTTGTGGATTTGATGCTTTATCTGTTTCACAGTAAGCATCCTGTGTCTTCAGGCCAACTCAGCCTCCTACTCTCTCCGGGATAGGAAATTTTAGTAGCTTACCGGAGTATAGGTTATAGAATAAAGATGTACTATGGCAGTGCAGTATAATAGCATCTGGTGATGTCTTCTAAGTCAGGAGAACTATTATTGACACAAGAGGAATGCTTTCAAGTCTCTAGAAGTTTGAGCATAAGGCAGCTTATGCAGTCATTACATGGTTCCTGTCTTATTTTAGCATGGTGGCAGTCTGCTGCCACAGTCTGGAACACTGTTATCTTTCACTGTTGATCGAGCATCTGGCTTGTGAATGTATTGCCATATTAGTTTTGAAAAGAAATTCATGAGAATTAGCCTAACCTAGAGTACAGTGGCAAGCGTTAGTGGCTGCATGTTTTTTGGTTGGAAAAATGTCAGAAAATTTTCCTGTTGAAAATTGTCATCCAAAAATGCAAAATTAGGGGCTGAAAAAACATTTTGGGAAAATATAGGGGCAAAGTCAAAATTTTTAAGCCGCCATAATTTCATCTGTGGGAAATTTGCAACTGTTTGTCAGAATTTGTCGGAAATTGGCAGTGTTTGTCAGAAAATGGCTACTGCTAGAGTAACCTTGGCAAAAGTAGTCTGGCTAAGCGGAAGCTGTGTGCATGTGACAGGAATATTTAGAAGATGCACACAGCAAAGAGATTGTTCTGATTCGGACGACTGTCAAGTTGCCTGGCGGAAGACCACATGGCTGTGAAATTTCAAAGTCGATGTCATCAACACCAGTCGTCAACGGTTGGTAGTGCAACAGACTTGTAGTTGAATGTTGCTTTAGTTTTAACACATATTCAATGTACTTTATATTTTCATGCTTTGTAATTGTATTTTTGCCTAGGAAATTTAACTCACTTTATTTGCAAAAATATTCTACAGTATATTCTGCAGTGTTTTTCAGAGTTTTTGAAGCGCTTTGAAACTGTTTATTGGTCTGTCAGATTTGTTTACTTTTTGGCAGTGGCATAACTTCACCAACTTCAAAAATCAGCTTTATAAGTAGAATCCTAAGTTGTAACTTTACGGTATTCTGATATTATTTTTAGTACATACTTGTAGTCTCTGTTGTAAGGGTGACTATCAAAGTCAGTGGGAAACCCCAGATTTTGGGCACCTGTAGTCCCCAAACTCCTGAATCATTCAACTTAAAATTTGACTTGGATGATTACGTCGGCCATGTGAGCCTAACTGCCAAAAATGGTAAAAGTCAGCCCAGCAGGGTCGGCAGGGTAAAGGGGTGAAATATAATGATCAAAAATGGGTTCTTTTTATACTTTTTTTGCCAAGCTCTGGAGAACACATTTTGGGGAGGATCGTCATATTTTTTGCACTGGATGACGTGTTTCGGTGGGGATTTATTTCCTAGGGGGTCTCAACATTTATCTTCAATATTTCCACTTCTGATCTCCCCCAAAACCACAATTTTTTGGCTCATTTTCGGACTTGGAAAAAAGTACAACTGAAAATACTTAACAATGGAGATGCTCATCTACAAACTACCCTTAATCGTCATTGTGGCCCCACCAAAGTGGCATAGTGAATAGGTAGTGTGGCCTCGGGAATTTCAAATATGCAGTTATTTTTGACTCACTGCCTACATGTCACATGACACGGTGCATGTGCAGTGAACTTTTGGCCTATAATATGGGCAAATGAAAGTTTGAGGCTTTATATTGATGCAAGTTAGACGCATGGTTACAGTGGACCGCCCGTAGGAAGTCGCTCACTGTTAGTCAAATGGTCACGTGACCGATGACGTCACGTGACCCCAAAACGTCAAGATCGTGACTCAATTATCTTTGAGGCGCCATATCTCCGTAACAGTGCAAGATAGACGCATGGTCACAGTGGACCACCCATAGGAAGTGGCCCACCGCAAGTAGAATGGTCATTTGATTGGGTTGGGTCACATTATTGCTCTTAACTCATAATTAAATTTGCTGATAAAACAGCAAGTCACACATCCAAAACAGCAGAAATCATTTTGCAAGGACACAGAGTGATTTAACGACGAACTGGCTGCCCTTACAAACCCATGTGACATGACCCCATTTAACCTTTTTCACTCGCGCATTATCTCGTGAGCCAATAAACGTAGTTAATGCAAAAGCGATACAAATGTATCGTGCCACTCGTGATTAAATGTATTGCTGGTCCGTAGCTAAAGGAGTTAAATTGGAAAAAGAGTTGAACTTCTTTTGGAAGGCTCGTTATATATGGGCATATATATCAGCATGTAGGTGTACTTTAATCACCATGGGTTGTTGGTCATTCATATATGCAGATTGCAGAAGTCATGATTTCGTCAGCTTATCCACACCTCACATGTCATGAATCACTTAAACTTAACCTTTATCTTCTTAACCTCAAAACTTACGAATGAACATTTCAAGATTAAGAATAATATCGATCCACATTGTTTCTTGCCACTCGTGTGCGCAAAGACTTTGTGTTCTATGCTTACTTTACTTGAGAAAAAAAGGAACGCGTTATTGCTAAGTATCGATGGTGAAAGCCTTTAGGCTTAATGTAGGGGTGTATTGGATATTACAATAGACATAACTTATTAATATTGCTGCGCTACCACTCACCTGTGATGTAAGATTAAGTCATCACGGACGATTCATATGCCGTCGTTGTACACAACTTTGTATGGAAGTTATAGGAGTTAAGTCAAAAGAACTTCATTCCTGCTGGGCCGGCGGCCGACTCGATACAAGGTACAATGCAAAATTTCAATTTCACATATTTATTGGCTTACGGGATAATGCGGGATGGAAAAGGTTAAATCGGGTCACGTTACATGGGTTTGTAAGGGCAGCCAGTTCATCATTCAATTACTCTGTGTTCTAGCACAATGATTTCTGCTGTTTTGGATGTGTGACTTGGTCGCCCTTACACAGTAACGTAAACTGGTAAGTTTTTTTTAAATATTTAATTAATATCCTACTGGCTTGAAGCTGCTGTGTGCATTTATAGGTTTGTTGGTTCCGGAGAATGGCAATCCAGCTTCGTTACCATTACTGCAAATTGGAGGTATAAGCACAAGAAAGTGTGAAATTTATCTCAGTTCAACACAATTATTTTGCTCTACAGATTCTTGGCATTGGTGTTAGTTTTATTTGTGGAAATCGTTCATACAAATTATTCACGTTAATTGTCGCTATTGTGGAAATACTGGGAACAATTATTGTCGGGAAAACTAATGTATTTTTGATTTACAAGGTCAGTTACACGTTAGTGGGGCATGTGAGTAGTTGTAGTGATACTTTCTTTGCATGATATTAAACAAGAAATTTCAATTGTTGCATTAAGGGCTATGCAATGGCAGATGTCATATCATGCACATATGGGTAGAGATAGTTGTATCAGATAATTTTTTGTTCGGTAAGTGTAGAAGAATAAAATTTATCATCTTAATTTTATGTTGTTTCATTCACAGATAGTGCATCTATAAATAATACTTGAGTACAAATACAAGTTAACATTGTGTGTTGACATGTATTTGAGTGCATTTTGAAGTCAATTTTTTGCACAAGCAGTTAGGCCTACTATGTGAGTAAATTTCAGATTATTTTTCTACACGTGCAGTATCAGAATCTGAACTGAAAGTCCTTAATATGTTTTGATGCTAAGTTTGGGGTCGGAAATTTGCACCAGTATGCAAAAAATGCAACTTCTATCTCCCTTTAATTTTAACTTTTTTAATGTATGAAGCCGCTAGGTGCAGTACCATGCAGAGCGTGTAGTTCCATAGTGTGTTAGGAATACAGCTGCACTGTATGCAACTTGAAGAGACTGTGTTATGGTGTTCAGTGGCGCCATCTGGGACACCTTCTGGTCCTTTGCTGTTGAAGTCGACCGAAACGCCAGCCGTGAAGAAAAAACATCGACGAACAAGAAGTGGCGTGAAAAGTCACGATGTTGCGGCTGATGCAGGTAACCAGCAAACTGCAGCAAATGCAAATGAGCAGTTCTGCCTTTTGTCAAATAAATTTGTTTTTGCTGTGGTTATTATGATTATTTATTATTATTACTACTATTACTACTGCTATCAGGGTGGCCACACTGCCTTGAAAGTCTTTGAAATTTTTTTTTCTATTTTACAGGACTTGGTAAGACCTTGAAAAGACTGCAGGACCTTTTCTGAAATTTGATGTAACAGGTCTTTCAAAGTCCTTGAAATTAAAATCATCACAGACTGCTTCACGTTGAACTGTTGCCGCTTGAAATGTTGGAAATTTTTTAAGTTAATGTTAATGCATATAACAGTTTAAAAAAATTTCTGCTTTTTTTGCTCGCAGATTATTTGTACCTTCACTTTTAAATTTGTTCTGCTGCTTTTGTGTAGGACTGTCAGCTGACTCTGCTTTTTAGGATTTTTTGGAGGCTAGATTTGGGCATTTGTTTAACCCAAATTTTTTGTCTAGCTGAAAATGTGTTGATGCTACGTGCACCAAATTTTGGCCATTTGTAGGGGGCACTGAAGGACAAAATTCTGGGCAAATACATCGAAGGAATTTTGAGGGGCGTGAGGGGAAATTTTTCTTTAACTCCTCTTATCTCCTCCATTAGGGAAAGTAGGAGGCTTAATTTTTTTCCTCTAACGGGCCTTTGAGGGGGACATGTTCTGGCGAAATTTTAGCCCCCTCAATTGAACAAGGGACGAGAGGGAAAATGTTAAGTAAATTCTTCAAATTTTGAGGGTCAAAAAAGTTGACGTCAGCTTTTGAAACCTATGGGGTGGGTCAATCTGTTTCGTGCACCAAGTTATACGGGAATAGTTTTTATATGTCATGCGGAGGTTAAATCCCAATTTCTACATCCGGTTTTTGGCTCAGCGCCAAATTTTTTCACTTATGCATAATTCACTCCCCTCAAGTTTCCTCAGCCATTTGAAGGCCGACGGTCGCCATACTTGTGGGACTTGTAAACATTATGCCCCCCTACAAAATTCTTGGCTCTATGCCAGATTTGCGGTAACGGTTTGGCCGCTAGGGGGCGCTACACGAATTTCTTTGACCTTTGATTTCTTGCTTATTTTTGATGATATTGGCACAATTTTTTTACCATATGGTAGGTCTTTTTGGCTCTTTAACTCTGCCAAATTTCGTTTGTGAAATATTTTTCTTTTCTCCGCTAGGCGGCAATAAAGTTTTTGTTTTAAAAATTGATATCTCGCATATTTATCAACCGATTGGTGCAATTTTTTACAGGATTGTAGGTCTTGATAGGTGCTTTAGTTGCGCCAAATTTCGTTTATTTGCTCTCTTTCATCTCGGAGATAATGGGAAAAAGTTTAAAGCCATTCCTTTTCGACTCTGACCACACTGAGTGTTTCTGGGCTAGTAAGTTGGTAAAGCATTGGTGGAATAGGTATGTAAAATGTACTTGAAAATCCTTGACAAGTTCTTGTATTTCCCCCCCCCAATTGTGACCACCTTGTACTACAGTTAAGTCCGACAACGTGCTCGAGTTTTTATGTTCAGGATTCGTACTCTGAAGACTTGGCTTATAATTCAACTTAGACTTAGACTCAAACAAAGTGGATTCAAGTAAACTAATGATTTCAGTCGTTATGTCAGATGATGAATGCTATGTAAATCAGCTTGAGTACACTGTTTGACAGCCACTGCTTTGTACACTGTTTAATAATGTGTAAATAGTGCATTTGTTTCTTTGCAACTATAGTTGCCAGTCTGTACTATGAAATACAGAATAATTGGATCTACTGGTGCTTTCTCATTTAGTCTCTCTTTGTAATAAAAGAATGTTCAGCTTGCTGTTATTTTACTTACTGTTTTGTACACTGTTTGGTAATGTGTAGTCTGTTTGTGTCTGTTTAACTGTAGTTACACAGTCTTTACTAATGCGCTATTTTCAAGAGGTGCATTTTACTGTTGTAACTTTTCATTGAAGCATCATTGATCATCGATGAAACATAACCACCACATTTGAGTAGCATGCATCTGATGCTAATGACGGCAGTGCATTTTGTCGTATATTTGTGTGTTTGTTGGTAAAGACTATGATGACCTGGAGTTTTTAATTGTGTCGCTGGATGGACGTCAGTGGATGTTTGAAGCCACAACTTTAGAGGTCAGCTGCTTCACATTGTACTGTTGTTAATGTTTTATTATTGTGCTGTTACACACTGCGTCCAGAAAAAAGGAACCAACAGTTTTTTTCTTGAATTACTTTAACAATTTTAGACATATTTTTACAATTACTGGTACACATCATTCAGATAATGCGTTTTACTAAAAACGTGTAAACTTTGCTTTGGAAACTTACTTTTCACTGTTTAGTGCTGATGTCATCAAAATGCTGTTTTCGCTGAAAGTTGGCATTTGATTGAGCCTTTGCAGTACGAAAAAACAGCTGTTCAAAATATTAGCAATAAAAAATCTGATAGATTGGAAACATAAAAATAAGTTACTTTTTGCCAGAAATTTTTACTTTAGTTTTGCATTTCACTACACGGTGTTTCATTAAAAAAGGCGTCCTTTTTGTTTCTTTCATAATTCACTCAAATGATGATCTGTTTACACGAAATTTTTACCAGATGTAGCTGAAGAAATAGTTATTCAAAATATTTCGACAAATTATGGCTGCTCGTTAAATATTCTTTGTTAGCCGCGACGTAATGCTGTCGTATTAATGTGCCTTGAGTACAAACTTGCTTGTCGCAACTGGTGCTGACAGTTGCTGAATAGTTGTTCTGCTTCAATGGTGAAGTTTATCTAGTTCACTGATGGTAAACTGTTGAAGTTTTACCATTGCAGCCACAAAAAACGCCCAAAATGATTACTTTCACACTCTTGTAGGGATAGCCTGACTTTTACGCCTTCCAGCAAGACAGTGCAGCAGCACACACCACTTGCGAGATGATTGAGTTTTTGGATCGCGAGACGCCTGATTTCATGTCCCCATGTTGCTTAGTGCTGAAACAATAACCAGTTTTCATTAGTGAATCAGATTAATTTCACCATCAAAGCAGTGTAGCAAATATTATTAGCAAATGACAGCAGCAGTTGAAACAAGCAAGCTTGTAGTGTGTACTCGCGTCATATTATGATGACAGCATTACATTACGACTAGCAAAGAATATTTAACTAACGGCCATATTTTGTTAAAATATTTTGAATTAGTATTTTTTCAGCTACAGCTGGTGAAAATTTCGTGCAAATTGATCACCATTTGACTGAGTTGTAAAAGAAAGAAAAAGGTTGCCTTTTAAATGAAACACCCTGTATATTAAACGTGGCCATCGTGTGCACTTCAGGAAAGTCATCGTACAGCAGCCGCTGTTATCAGCGGCAGCATCATCTCTGCAGCATGCATTAACGTCGCAGTAGTGCACATTTTAAATGAAGTTTTTGACTGCAAAGTTTGTGAATATCGGTAGCAAATTTTATTACCGTTGTTTACAAATTAAACAGCTATGGCTATTTTTTGAATTTTTTGCTTATTTTGGTGTGAGGTTTTGTAAAATGCAGAGTGCGCTATTTCACATGGTAGTTTGGCGTCACAAAGTGAGGTGGACAATTCATACACAAGCAATTGCACATTACTTTTTAGATGTTGCCTATGAAAATTTATCATCTGGAATATTTAAGTCTTTTTTCTACCTCGAATATGGTAAAGTGGCATTTTTGATAAAGTCATAATTATGTCCGCACTAGTATGTGACAAGCAAATTTTGAAATGAAATTTTGCACATTTTTAGTATAACCTACAATTGGGATAATGCGTGCCAAAAATTGTAAAAATATGGTTAATCTGTTAAAGTTATTTAGGAAAAACTTTGGTTTTCTTTTTTCCAGACATGGTGCAGTTACTTATATGTTTAACTCAGTGATTGCTAATGTGTAATTGTGCAACTACATAAAGTAGTCCTGGACCTTGAGTATATTTGTGTGGTCATGCAGTTTTTACTGCAGATGTGAACAAATACCAGTCGCAAGTGAAATTGTTGGTCAATAACAAATTGTTGTTTTACTGTTGTGCAACTGTATATTTGATACAATATGTCGTAATTTGTTATTACGTAGTGTGATAATTGGTATTTCAGCTTTCAGTTGTTCGACACTGTTAACTGGACATTAGATTATTGTTTCTTTAAAAGATATTGCTGTGGCAATTGCCACAGATTACTGTAAAAACTTTTGAGATCATCAGCTGAACAAGTTGAACCTGAAATGAGTATGCATGACATTGCATATTAGAAGAGTTGGTAACAATTGCAGGAACGTGATGAATGGACTACGGCGATACAGGAGCAGATACGTTCCATTCTGCTGCAGAACGATTCCAATAAGTCAAAGGTATGCTTCAGTAAAGGTATGAAGTAATATTATAATCGTGCACTTTAATTGATTATATTTATATTACAGTTCTGTGTGCATCATGATGTTTTGTTATTTTAGCAATATTTTATCCCTCTAGCACAGAGCTCCTGTTATAATTTTTTAGTATCACTACAATCTCTTTCATAATGCTTTAATGCAGGTCTAATACTTTCACAGCTGAGAATGGGACCAAGCAAGGAGGTGTAATTTCTCTGTATCTGTTTACTAGATATATACGGGTGCTGTTATCTGCGGTTGCTAGTGGCCGATATGGCTGCAGAATCGGCAATATGTCTGCCAACATCTTTGCCTATGCAGATGACATTGTATTACTCGCCCCTTCATGGCAAGCTTTGCAGGTTCTTATTTCCACCGTAGGGAAATATTGTGTTAAACTGGACCTCACTTGCAATACCAAGAAAACAGTTTGTATGGTTTTTTCTCCTATTGAGAAATCGAAAGTAGTTTTTCCTAACTTTATATTGAATGGGCAACAGCTCCAGTTTGTGACCGAATTTCGGTACCTTGGTCATTATATAAAGGACAACATGAAAGATGATGCAGATATTAAGCGTGAAATACGAAATATATATTCTAGGACTAATATGTTGTTACGTAGATTTGGTAAGTGTTCTTTGACTGTTAAGCTGTGCTTATTCAGAAGTTATTGCCTTTGTTTATATGGCACTGCACTCTGGTCCAAGTATAATGCTACCACACTGTTACAGTTGAAATACTGCTACCATAAATGTATAAAGATGTTCTTTGGATATGCTAAGTATCACAGTATTACGGATGTGTTACTGAACTTGAGGCTACCTAGTTTTAATACTGTTATGCATAATTTTCGGTATGTTTTTAGTGTTCAGTGGAATTCGTGTGCTAATAACCT
>Ga0209367_1004245_pt1 | contig 19708 bp, 9 predicted proteins | sample WorMetLIZISLAND2_FD_187412 | JGI IMG/M metagenome (GOLD analysis project Ga0209367, IMG submission 187412) | Marine gutless worms symbiont microbial communities from Max Planck institute for Marine Microbiology, Germany - Olavius geniculatus... ...
GACAAATGCATGCTGAAGAATCAGCAAGAAAAGACGCCTCAAATGTAGTACAAGTGCAGGATGTGCATAAATCAAGTGTTCAGCACAGAGGTCATCAGGACCACATGCCCTGCCTTTTCTCATATTATGCATGCACTTGTCAATCAATTCAACAGTCATATTATCTAAACATTTGTGATTTGACTCGGAGCTATCATTGATTCTTTGCTCTCTATTAAACACAAAATTGTCAACAGCCTCGCAGTCCTGACTAGAGCAACAATATACACTATGAAAGTGTTCAGCAAATTCATTAGCAATATCAACATCATCTGTACAACCATTAATGTTAAGATTGGCATGCAAAGCTAAATATAAGCTCGGGATCAGAAATGCTTATGCTGCTTTTGAAGATAAACTGTCTGATGAAGTATGTTGTCACTTTAATAATAAAAATGTCCCTGAATTTTGGAAATCATGGAATGCTAAATTCCGTAAAAATGTCAATAAGAATGTTAATGCCGTACATAGGGGGCCTACGTTATAAGATAGGCTTACAATGCAAATATGCCAAAATTACTAACAACAGAAATAATTCAGTCTAGTAGCTCTATGCAAAAATAGACCCGCAGAAGCGCAATTTCGTTCGGTGCTGATTTCTATGACTTTGTCTGGCGCGACTTCGCTCGTTGAGTTATTTTCTACTGGCCAGCTGCGGAACCCTTGGCAGATGCTCGCGGAACCCTTTGGTTCCGCGGAACTCCGGTTGAAAATTACTGGCATACGGCTTTCACTAAATGATGCAGTGATTTTTCGGGCTTTTTTGGCCAAAGATCGTAGTTGTCGATTCAAAAGTATACCCAGAGGGGAAAGTAGCTTAGTGGTAATTAACGCTGAAGCTCAACGCTGCACACACTTGTAACAACGAGTTGGTTTTCAGCAAAATTCAGCTTCATCGAGAAGTAGAAATAGTTGAGTTCTACTTTCTAATGCTGAAAGTTAACCCTACAGCTACAGCTGCTTTTCCGAATAGATTTTCTGTCATTTTATTATCATAATTTATTTCGGATGATGATTAATTGCTAGCGTGCGATATAGGCTACTCGAATCTGTTTAATCTCCCAGACAAGATGTTATGCAAATTACATTGTCTGCAGTGCGTAGCTACTGTACGTTGTGTTACATAAACGTTTAACTGCCATGCAAAATGCTTAGCGTGCACGGCTTACAGTGGGATAGTATGGGCTGATAGCCTATGACATACCGGCTGGCACTTTCTTGGCCTCCTGAAAGCATACCGCCGTATTTCTCGTGAGATAGGTTTAGTTACAAAATAATGTATTTCATACTGGTGCTCAGTGTTGGATCTGTAACCACACTCTTCCATACCGCCACCTATTTTTCCACTTGAAGTCCTGTCTGTTTGGTATATCCGATTTGTATATTGCTGGAACGGGCTACGTCCAGATCTCGCTCGTTCAACTGATCACTTCAAAGGGTTAATCATCGCGCCGGGTGTAACAGAGCGACGCTGGGTTCAGTCGAGAGTGGGCTGCGGTAGGTCACTAGCCCGACATTGACAACATTTGTCATCGGATCAGCAGCACTCGAGCGTCCGTCCGTACGTCCGTCCGAATAGCTTTCCATTTCCAGTTCCGCCGTCGGTCACGTGACATCTGTATTCAGTCGACATGGACCGTAACCGCTTCGCGTAACAACCAGGGATAAATATCTGTTCCCTAGTAGCAACGGCAGCAAAACGCTTACTTGTCAAAACGTTTAGATCAATTTGTTTTAATATTGGATTTTGTTCAACAAATTAGGTGCAGCGAATTTTGCTTATAGTTTTCTTCGGCTTTAGGCTAAGTTGTATAAACAAAAGAAAAAAACACTTTGTTTGCCATACGACGTCAGAATTATCAAATCAATAGCGAAATAGAAATTAGAAATGGATAAAAGAAAAAGCAAAAGTGAAGTTTTTGCCAATTGCGCGTTGTAGTGTGTCACTGTGCACATTTTTCTATTACTTGCTGTCTATGAAGCACGTAAAAGCAGTCTCGGTTTTATTATGTTTAAGTTAAATTTTTTGTTTTATTAAATTATCAAATTAAACAAGTTAGGTTTTGTTAAAACTAGGATAAGTTATGTTTATGACAATCGTTTTCATATTTTTAACTGTGTAGTTTTTTTATTTTATCACAAATGAAGAAAAGAACAACCAAAGTTATGCATTAAGTTTCGCCATTGTGGATTTTTGTTTACTGCCCGTTTGCATTTTTTAGCAAAAACGCGATGTACAAAAATTATCGTGATAAAAATTACAAATTAACGTAAAATTAGTCTGCTAAGGTGTTGATAATATCACACTTGATAACGCCCAAGTATACAAGATCACGTACAGATTCACAGAATAATATATACGTATAAAAGACAAAAAGTTTCTTGAGTTTGTACGCAAATTTGTGCCTGTGTTTTGTTGAGTTTTGTAATACACGTTCTTTGAGTTCTTTCGTTCTTTAGCCCTATCACTTTACAGTTAATAAAAAATTTTCGGTTGCTCTCAAGAAACGTAATCTAAAAATTGAGCGTTACAAACCTTAAAATTTCTCAGACAAAAATGGCACAGAAATCAGTTACATGTATTTCACCTTTTACCACTTTAAAATGTTAGAAGTAGACAAAAGCATATAAAGGCACTATTTATGAACCGGCAGTTTCGGATGTCTTTATTGATTGTAATGGCGATGCATTTGTTTTTCATGTGCTGCTACTGCTGCTGGCCAATATACACGTAGGCAAGTTCTCTGACTAATGAGTTTCACGAAGATAGTCCTCGTCCGTGCGTCTATTTTCTTTAATGTTTAATTCATACAGCGCTTAGCCGCAAGTCACGCACGGCATGGCATTAGCGGCACCAGCGCCTGCAGGGAAGCGGCGTAACCATGGAAACGCGCACCTTGCACGCGTTGCGGGTGACTGCTCGCACGATGCGTCACGACACGTGACGTCACAGTCACATCACAGACAGCCTTGCCGCATACAGACAGTCGCATAATGATGCTCTCTGTCTAAGATAGACAGAGAGAGAGCCTGCTTTAATTACAAACAAAAGGCCCAGCTGTCGCTAATATAGCCGACCGTACTGGTTGTCAGTGACCTTCAAGGTCATCCAAGGTCGATGATTTTCAGGTCATTTAAAAGCCAATATGTGACTTTCTATTAGTGATCAATAGCGACCTAGGCCCTATCTCTCATCGTTTCCGAGATATGGCCACTGCCATATTTCCGTTGAAAACGCACATTTTTTATCCCCTCCATTCAACCTCCAATTTAAAAACGTTCCCCTTGCAGTAGATCGCTGACATTTTGCACGCCTAGGTTTAAGACACATAGCTAATTACTCGTGCAAAAAGTGTATCCCCGCGATCTAAACTTTAGTCACAATACATTTGTGACAGACAGACAGACGACAACCATGACATAAGCTCGACCGTTACTTAAGTACGGTCGGCTAAAATGTGTTGTAAATACCTATGTAAATACCTTACATGAGCGTTGTATTTTATGAATTTATTTTGCATATTTTACATTGCCAGAGCACTGTATTTTACTGATTTTATTTATTGTGCATTTGTATATCGTCATAGTCCCATATTATGGTTGCAATACAATAATAAACGTTGATTTTATTTGATTTAAAGCTACTGCAGTATGCCACTGCTACTAGAGTAGACTTAAACGAAATCAACTTGAATGTCGTACTTTAGACTGTATGTAATTAAAGTCCTTCCCCAGCCATATGACCCATACCGCCATTTTCATACCAGTAGTGTAAAGTATGGCAAATCAGAAGATACAATTTTGCTGATATTTTGGGGAAAGAAAAAAGTTTATTTTTTAAAACGCACACAAATTATACTAAGACAATAATCAATAACACGAGAGGGTGGCCAGAAAGGCATTGATGTGTGACAAAAATAGGAGAATTTGACTTACCAGTGATTTACATTTTCAAGCAATAGTTTTATACTGTCGCGTCAAAATATTTGCTTGTGTTTTGGTCTTTTTTTACATTCGATACGGCCACAAAGCTTAGGATAGGGTTATAGCAGTAGTTCGTTCAAGTATGCAGAACCTTCGAAATGTCTTTCGTCTTGCTATACGTTTGACGGGCGTCGAAGGCGCGGTTACGACACGGAATTCATTTTCAACCGCTGGACCCGGCAGCTTCGACAGACGCGGAACACTTTTTTTGCTGCTGTATAGACATTAGCATTGGCGTCATTCCGTGCAATTTACGACCAACGACCGACTATCGTCGAGACAGTATAAGCTACGCTGTGGTCATGGTAATTTAAGCGTCAGAGCGTCATTGACACCGCGCAGTAACAGAAAGACTTGAAAACGCCCGACAATACGTGCTATCGACCCGCCACTTGCTAAGCAGTGTCCGTTCCTGGCTAATGTATGACTCTGCTAGATGCCATTACTGAGTGTCTGATATAGTAGTCCCGACATTTCGAATTATGCTGTAACCATTTTCGGTACTCGTTACGCCTTCCCACAGGGGGATGACCAGACTGAGTTAGCGCAGTTGCTTGGTTAAATATCACGAACGGGTGGTCACTCATCCATTTCGGTATTAACCTGGCTTGGCGTGGAGTAACTTCGTTGATATGTCGAACCAGTAAGATGAAGGACCACCATAAGGAGGTGATAGAATGCGGATGAATTGTTGGGTTGATATTAAGTTGTGCTCGCTTTACTGATCGATGTCTATGTAGATGTGCAGTAGACCATGATGTACGAGCATGACAAATATAGGGTGGGCCAAAAAAACGTGGCACTTTGCTTTTGTGCATATCTTCGACAATTATTGACCGATTTTCAAAATTCTTTCACTGGCACACTCTGTAGACAATTTGGAATAACGTGCTTATTACATACCTCATTACACCGTAAATGCGTTTCTACACTACCGTGTGAAATATCAATGAACTATGCATTGATAATGATAATAACAAACAAACATTTTGGTAAAATTGAAAAAAACACCTAAAACACTTTAGACCAACACTGCAGTGAATGGTCTGTATGACACTAAACTGTGTGGGTTTAACACAATCTCAGTGTAACACAGTCCAGTGTCATATATGGATTATTTATCGCAACGTTTGTCTAAAGTGTTTTTTACTTACCTAAATTTTTGTTATTATCGTTAGTTTTTGCTTTCATTTGTATTTCACAAGGTAGTGTAGAGACGCATTAACCATGTGGTGGGAAATGTAACAATCACGTTATTGCAAATTGTCTGCAGAGTGTGCCCGTGGAAGTATTTTAAAAATCGATCAATAATTGGCGAAGATATAAACAAAAGTGAATTGCCACGTTTTTATGGCCCACGGTGTAGTGTTCGGTGAACGAACGATCAGCGCAGATGATAACCTCCCGGATGAAAATTCCGCACAGCTGTGGCGCCATCGGTGGCGTAGTGGCAAGAGGCAGGAGAGGCAGCTGTTTTCTCCTCCTAAATTTTTGGTTTTGTCGGAAAGATGTCGGAAGATATTTTCTGTCGAATAATTTTTGTCTAAAATGCAAAATTTGGGGCCAAAAATTTGACAAAAGCCATTTTAGAAACATCTAGGGGCAAAATTGAAATTTTGAGCACCCGTAATCTCCTCGGTCAAAAATTTGCAGCTGTCTGTCGAAATTTTTTTCGGAAATTTCGAGTGTCTGTCGGGAAAAATTGCAACTTTTTACCCCGCTTGCTTTCTTAACGGATGACGTCGCTGGGCGCCACGTTTGTTGTAAAACGACGGTCACAAATGATGCCAAACGGGGTGGGGTTTGTGGATCAGCGGCGTTTGCCCGATTAACGAGATCTTTATCATGGAAGCGGTCCTCGAAATCTCGAAAACTGCTGCAGTCCTCGGCCTCGAGTACAGTTTTCGAAGACAAACCATGGCTTTGGCCTCTACCCTTGGCCTCTAGTCACTTGTAGTGTATGCGCTCTGTAAAGTAAGTAAATAATCTGCATTTGTAACGCGCCATATGTCAAAACAAAAGTTCGAATCGTAGGCGCAATGTGCAATGAGTTATTCGTTCATGTATTTTGTATGATATATCCACTAAAACATTGATACTATATGCATGCATGTCTACGCATTTTTATGGTTTGTTGCGGTTTGAATAAGATTATGAGCGCCGTAATGTACAAATATTCTAGTCAATTACGACATAGCAACAGTCAGGTGATGCGGGGAAGGTAAAAACTAGAGTAGAATAAATTAAAATATTTACACTAGTAAAAGGAGTTTTGAGCGGCGCATAAGCACAGTCCGAGATGTGTCAGTTCGAGCGTCATCAAGCATACAAGGGAGTTCAGAGGATGAATGTCCTCAGACCCAAATGTCCGGTATTGGTTCTCTGGGAACGTCGGTGATGCGCTAACAAAGAGCAATGGACGCCCTTCGACCTCGACTATTACATGTACTACAGAGACAGCGGCTCGACGCTCCGGACGACAAGCGGATCAATAGTCCGCGAGTCCACACCACGTCACCGTTTGCCGCCTGATCGCTTCAATCTCTATCCGCTCCCTTTCCAACACAAAAGCGTAAATTTGGCGTGAACCCTGGAGTGATGTCGAAAAAATAAAGGAGCACACTGCACGTGTGTAAAGAAACATCGCGATGTTAATCGCACGTAAAATAACTGAACACCGCTTCTCCGTTTTCAGCTAGGCTGTTTTCAGTTGCTAATGCAGATATCAGTATAAATTTATTACAATTTCTTTCCGACTTAATGTTGATTTTAGTTTATTTCTATTTTTAGCGTGCTATATTCGGCGTGTTGATTTTTCGTAGTTTCTCAAGTGCTTAAGTGTTTTAGTGTTTTTTCTCACCTTGTGTTTAATGCTATTACATATAGGCTTAACATAGTCTGTTAGGTTTTATTTAGGGCAACTGTGAGCGCATTTTGCCCGGATTGTTTGTTCCCGCCACTTTATACTGCTTCAGTGTACTGTCGTCTGTACTATATTTAGCGAATTAAATGACTTATTGCTTGTTTCATTCATTATTATTGGACCGAAGTATTATAGCGCTGGCCAGTACAAAGCTCATAGGTTTATTAGGCCTACGTCAAAGTGGTTTAGAAAGACTAGGGCTATTGTGTAACATTTTTCGGCGGTTGTAGAAATAGGCCACACCGACCTCAATTTGCCCGCTATGGAGTATATTTCGGCATTAAAATGTCATGGTACCGGTACAAGTACGCTACTCGTTGGTATGCAGCTTCCACTGTGGTTATGCGCTTTTGCACTCTGTTCTGTCGTTCTGTTTTCATAATCTGTAATGGCGCGATCGACTTAACCCTCGGGGAAATCACATTTTTTGTCTGACATTGATCCGTTTGTTATCTAACTGCAGCTGGGACGTGCTGTTGCCGTGCTGGTTCAATGTCGTAGCAAGTATTCGGCCTATATGTGACTGCAAAAGCAAGAGTGGCTAGCCTACTCTATCTAGACTTTCTGGCTAAATTTTTAGAGAAATAAATCCGACTGAACCAAAAACACGGCTGATATCTGGATTAGCCGAATTTTGTGGCAAACAAAAAATTCCGGCTAAGTTACAACTAATTTTCAACTAAAATGCAGCTACAACATTAATTTTTCACTGCACATAAAAAAATCCATATGTATGCAATTGTGCATGCTACTGTGGCTTTAAATTAGTCCACGAGTAAATGTTTAGTCCATACTTCAGAAGAGTAGTCCATAATGTCATGGCAGTTGAGTTGCGTCGGCGTCGCCAGTGTGAGTAAGGTACATGTATAGAAGATAGACCAAACCGATGCATGGCCAAAGGTTAAGCGATTTTTTTGCGGCTAATGAATTTCTGAAATAAAGCGGCGGTTACGGCTAGCCGCAATTTCTACGGCGGATTTTCGGCGACAGCAAACATTTCGGCGGATCCGGATATTCGGCGGCAGCTATTAAGTCTAATGGGGTGTTTACACGATCTAGCAAACGTTTAGCAAACTTCCAGCAAATGTATACAAAATACACGTGCTAATAAGTATGTAAGTAGGCCCTATGTTTATTCGCCACTCAGGCAGAAGACAAATACAAATACAGAATAAAAAAGTACAATACCGACAGTATCGGACAGACAAGACGAGAGAGAACAAATACTAATATAGGCCTACATAGAGTTCAAAAGTACACATTATTCAAACAAATGACCAAAGTAAACGTGAACGAGTTGCTTCATTCTGCCAATAGAGTCAGTATCACCAAATGTGAGCTTTAATTCACTCACGGTATGACTCTGCAGATAATACAAACAGGAAAATCTGTCACAAAGCTTATGAGAAGCACTCAGAAACTTTCATCGCTGTAACTCATAGATCAAGTCAAACGATAATTCACCACAAAAATATTGCACCTCTTTAACAGATTCAAAACGTTTGTATCCAAATAATTTTCGAAAACAGTCATTCCAGCATACACCAAGGTCCTTAATCTTAACAACTGTGAGATTCAGAGCACCAATGCAATAGGTAGGCCTAAGTACTGGCAAACAGTATGCCTTGACTAGGCTTAATTTAACACAGACATCAGCTGTACTGCAATGACTAAGAATTCCATTGCATGCTTTATAAAAAGCCCGTTTAATGTGACAAGTATCAATTTTTAATGCCAAGCCAGAGAGAAAATTGATGCCAAGGTACTTAAAACTGGTGACCCACTGAATATGCTTATTACCTAGCAACATAGCTGATGCAGATCTACACCACAGAGGACCCACCTTGAAACATACAGACTTTTTGTGATTAAAAACAATATCATTAAACTGAGCAAAAGAGTGACAAATATGTAACATTTGCTGAAGGCCAGTAACAGATGCTGACAGCAGAAGTAAGTCATCTGCATACATAATACGACCAAAAAATTGGCCAAATACATAACAGCCGTAATTACTAGCTTCTAACTGATGGATTAAATCATCAACATATATATTGAACAAAAGTGGTGAGAAAACACCACCTTGCCTAACACCACAATACACAGAAAAGAAATAACTAAAAACACCATTCCATTTAACAACCGAGACTAGTTTACTGTACCAATTATGCAAGACACGTATAAAACAGTGTGGCACATTACGCTCAGTCATCTTATCAAACAACTTACTATGGGTGACTCTGTCGAAGGCCTTGCTGGCATCAAGAGCAGAGAAGTACACAGTACTACCGTGCTTAATAAAATAGCTGGTAACTTGCTGTACAGTAAAGACTGCATTTTGACAACCTAGACTTTTTTAAAGCCAAACTGCAAATTATGGCTAGTTAAGAAGTCACCAAACTTATCTAACAAACAGGACTCAAATACCTGGAAGATAATTGTAATGATTGTAATGGCTCTGTAATTATCAAGACTGCTAACATCACCAAGCCTATCTTTTAGGATTGGGACAACAACTCCGTTACCAAAATTTTTTGGAACATAACCATGCTGCATTATAAGATTAAACAACTTCCTCAGGTGACAAATCAAACTAGGATGAGAATAGGTTAAATGTTCAACGGAGATTCCATCCAAACCTGCCGCTTTACCATGCTTAAGAGAACGAATAACACGATCTACATCATCTGTGCCAAACAACCAGTCAACAACGTTTGCTGGAAGTTTGCTGAACGTTTGCTGGATCGTGTAAAATCCCTATAACTCAGTCAATCAGTAAATTACTACAGCCTGCTACGTGTAGCAGTAATTACTATACGGTGATTCAAAAAATTCATCCTTTTCTTTATCGTAAACCGATTACGATAATTACGATATTAGGCTAGCCTACTTGGCTAAATTAGGCTATAGGCCTACAGAACAATTACAATAAAACGTGTATGTTACTGTTTTTCACAACAGTGTTCTATGCACATTGACTACGGCATGACTAATAGATCCATTTCCAATGGAAAGCCTCGAGTTCAAACAAAAATGACGTGAGTTATAAACCAAGACAAAACACTAATAAAACAGTGGCAGTAGGTAGAGTGCCTTCCGCTGAGTGGATGCGTGAAACACGCACTGATGTATTCGCTTACAAATTTCAGATGAACGGACTGCAGCAACCACGGCGACATAAGCGATAAAATCATTTTGTGGCTTTTCCTGGAACGTTTATACGTAAGCCAGTGAGAGATTTATGTAATAGATCAATTATTAACGGTCGTAATTAGATTACCACTTATTAGCTTAGGTCTATCCATTTAGGCTCACTGCCAAGTGCGAAGTAGCGAACCACTTTTTCTATTAGACCAGAACTCTTTATGAACTAATCTTATCGTTTTATAGATGTCATTAATTTGATTTTTAACTTGTTTTTTTATTTGCGACCCGTTTCTATTGGTTTAACACTTGTAGGCCTACTTTATAATGCAGTCTTATGGGGCGTTTACACGATCCAGCAAACTTCCAGCAACCGTAATGCTGGACGTTTGCTGGATCGTGTAAATACCCGGAACTGAACTCATACGCTATTAGGCAGGTAACACAACTTTAAGCTTAATTTATTTAGGCCTATGTCGTTTCTTAGTTTTGCTGCGTGACGGTGTAACGTCGTTCTTTTTCGTTGCATTCGATAGGTGGTGCCACAAGAAATAAACTTACCACTGTCGCTTAGCCTGCACATGTGCACGATGTACTTACTGCAGGTATAATGCTCAAAATAACTGTCTAAAATAATGTCTGTAGGACAGTGTAAGTTTTCATATGCTAAGTAACAAAAACTCAAGTTTAGACGAACATACATACTATAGGCATAAAATATTTTACACGATAGTTAGCTCACGCTATTAAAAACTTAAATACACCGTGTTTCAAAAACAAGCCATTTTAATTTTTTTTATTGGCCGACTTTAATAATTTTCGGCACGCAACATCATAAAGAAACTTGACCTAAACAAGTGTAATTTTGCCCTCCTTACCTTAATAGGGCGTGCTGTCGCTGCAGTACCTTGTGAAATGCAGAAGTCGTAGTTTGGCCGTTTGTAAAAGAACAATAAATTCATGCGTCCGCTCTGATAATCACTGAAGTCACACAATCATAGAAAATTTGTTACTTACTTAGCACTCATCGAATTGACGAAGTGTTTGCTCTCTGTTCTCCAATAGACAGCATTACGAGATTGATGACTGTCTGGAGGATAACAGGGAAGATCATCAAAACTGCCATTAGTCTTACATATTTTTTATGCACACTTATTATAGCGAGTTCTTACAATGTTAGTTAGATGTAGATTGTTTCTGTGTTTTATGTTTTATATTAAAGTTTTTTTGTAAAAGTTAAACTTTCTGTTACATTCCTGTAAAGGTTAAACTTACTGTTTCATTATTATATGTAGGCTTATGTTTGTGCATTTTGCCTGGAAAGGCCGTCCTGAAATGACCTACACTGTGTCGGGTGAAACGTTAAACCTTACATCTTACTCACTCACTCCCGTTGCCGAAGTGAAATGACGCACCAACAGCGAGTGAGCCGCTCTGAGTCGCGTGGTTATCAAACGTGCTGTTGGCGAGTGGCGTCAACGCTTGCCTTCGTCCTGGAAGAGGACATTTTGAGCACACAGATGATGTGATGTGATGTGCCACGTGTGACTTTTTGAGAGACATTATCGCCAGTCGTAAACTATTTGTCGCTATTCAGTTATTTATGTCTAAGCCAACGCATGCGCTACCTTGAATTCAAATGGACAAAGTAACTTCTGCATTTCACAAGGTAGTGTAGCGACAGTATTAAGGTAAGATGGGCAAAACTGTGGTATGTACATCATGTTTCTTTACGATGTTGCATGCCAAAAATTATCAAAGTCGGCTAATGTTTCACAAAACTATAAAAAAATAAAAGTGACTTGTTTTTAGAAACGGCGTTATTACTTACCGAATTATTTTTATGCTGTCGTGTAAAATATACGTAGGTCTACATGCGTGTGATATTTCTTTTTTTAAACTGCATACTTACAAACAAGAATGTCGATAACGATCGACTCAAGAAGAGAGATCGTGCAAAATAATGACCACTACATTTTACTTTGTGGCTCTCTTGCGTCATTAATAATAGTTAGGGATGTGCTATTGAGAATCACAGGCTGAACGGTAGTTCAAGCCCTGTGTTAACGGCGATTTCTCTTTCTTATGGGAAAGCCAAAAATTCGACCCCCCACAGAATCAAAACCCCTGATCTGATTCAGATAAAATTTGGCACGGTTGATTAGGTCGGTGAGGCGACCCCTCATGCAAAATTTCATATAAATCCCTACAAGGGGGGCTTCCCGGCAAATGGGTGAAATATACGCAAAAAATTTTGTAGCCAAATACCTTTTTTTCAGAAACTCATCTACAGGTCAGATCCTTCGGCGGATTTTTGCGCGCGATGGCTCAAACGACGCGGTCTCGTGCAAGGATATGCTTTTTGGGGGTTAAAGAATTTGAAATTAATATTTAACGTATTTATTCGCAAATATCGAAAAAATTACAATAGCGCCTATGGGGAAAATTAAGCAATTCTTTAAACGGTCATAACTTTGGCTGTGTATAAGATAGAGTTGTAATTTTTGGTTCTATGGTATGGTTTTCGGGATGGCGAATCTAACGGTGTCATTTAATTTTACCCCGGACCCTCCCTGGTTGCCATGGCAACGAAATTTGGGAGAAAATGGGCTATAACTCGGCTTGCGTAGGAGATTTTTGCGATATTTTTGCATCTATAGGGGGTTTTCGGGGATGGACCATCGAATGCTGCCAATTGCATTTTTTCCGACCGATCCCCGTTGCCATGGCAACAAAATTTGGGACAAAATGGGCTATAACTCGGCTTGCGCAGGAAATTTTTGCAAGATTTTTGCGCCTATACGGTGGTTTTCAGAGATGGGCCATCGAATGCTGCCAATTGCATTTTCCCAGACTGACCCCCGTTGCCATGGCAACGAAATTTGGGACAAATTGGCTAAAATTCGGCTTGTATAAGAGATTTTTTCGAGATTTTTGCGCCGAGGCCTATAGGGGGAAGGGGTTCGGGGATGGGCCATCGAATGCTGCCAATTGCATTTTTCCCTGACCGACCCCCGTTGCCATGCAAACGAAATTTGGGACAAAATTGGCTATAACTCGGTAACAGTTGTAATCGGCTTGGCTACTGTAAGACAAAATCTAAAGCGCAATATCTTTGTAACTGATCACCAGTAAGAAAACAGTATTTTAATAATAAAACAGCAAATATAAATGTACAAAACATTAGTTTATACACTTGTTAACGGCAACATTTAAGGACTTGCACATCGAAAACAGCAAAAAATTACAAAAGGTGACATTATTCAGCAGCTCATTGACACACAGTCAGTGTGATGCGGGCGATATCACCTTTTTTTAATTTTTGCTGTTTTCGAGGTGCAAGTCCTTAAATGTTGCCGTTAACAAGTGTATAAACTGATGTTTTGTACATTTATATCAGTAACACTAATTGCCATTCTGTGGATCAATCAAAAGCATAGAGCTTGACGCCTGCAACCATATGCACGTATAAAATTAGCACAATTCTCACTGACAAATAAAGGCGATAACGCTAAACGATCGTTATCTTAACGATAACGATAACGATAAGGCTAAAATGACGGACATGAAATTGACGGACATAAAACAACCGACATGAAAATGCAAGACATGTTTCAAGCGGCTGAGTAGACTTCGATTTGCCATTGCTCCTCTGCAGCCGTTTAAACTTTTGATTTTACATTCATATTTTAAAGTTTCGTTTTGTAATCGAATATGGATTTAAATTATTTTATAGCCTACTAATAGGTAGGCCTAATTTTTCTTGCTGCTATGCTTAGTGATTGCAATACAGGGATTGAATTTTCAATTCCGGGATTCGGAATTGAGAAATTCGTAATTCCGGGATTTCGGTATCCCGTTTCGGGATTAGGCTTTTAGATTTGTCATCATTTTGGTATTCCCAATTGACTTATTTCATGCATAAAATGTTGTGCATAAGCCCCTACGGAAGGTATGTCCGAACTGAACGGAGTGACGAGGACTGTCAAAATACTACACAGCACGGAGTAGTACTTTGGCGCTCATATAATATATTATTCATCAGACGGCTAAAATTATTATTTTTATCAATTGACATGTGAAAAAGTACCATTTTAACAAATTTTTGTAATCCCGACGCCGCCAATCCCGGGATTCGGGATTGGCGAAAACGGCCGGGATCCCGGGATCCCGAATTGCAATGTTTAGTTTTGCTGTTGTTTTGAAAAGAGTGCACAGTGTATTGTAATGTAAACTATTTTTAAACAATATGTTTTTTTGTTTTACAATTTCATGTCGGTCAATTTCATGCCAAAACATTTGGCCTGGTTATCGTGTCCGGCATTTTTAGTCAACTTAATATAACGAGTGATAGCGGCAGTCAGTATCGACTTAAAATAACACATACTGAGTTTTATTTTGGGAATAACGTTTGATATTTTATCCTTTCTCATCTCGTTGGCTTGACCGGGTCTGTAAATTGACGAGAATGCCGGCGACGCTGGTATTATTAAGGTATTAAATTTCGGCTCAATTTGACGCTAATATTAATACTGATCGTAAAAGACGACCAAAGCTCAAATAGGGCCTACTAAATTCGTCAAAAAAAATACAACCAGTCGCCGTAAGTTTTGTTTTTTTCCGGACCTATTAAAAATACATTTGCATTTACTTGATGGTGGATAAAAAAACGAAACACGCAAGCTTTACGTAGATCGCGCATTCAAATAGTTTCGGAAATGATAGTCTCGATCATTGCAGTTAATATTCTCATTTTCAACATTGTTTACATTTAATTTTAGGCCTTTGTTTTCTTTAACTTAACTGTAAAAGCATCATGGTAATACCAATAAACATACAAAAATTTGACAATTTTTGGGCGACTAGCTGGCCATTTTTATCGAAATTTGGTGCAAAATTGTAAATTTCGTTTTGTCCAAAATGCTAAATTTTGTGATTGCGTTTGTTTTTGCTTGCATTGCCAGTAGACGGCAAACCTGTTGGCAAAGTGTAGGTCTAAAAGGTTTTTAAAATTTAACTACTTTTTAGCTTAATTTAGTTTTTTAAATAGTTTAAAATACTTTATGTTTATTTGATTTTTTTTAGTTAAACAAACTTATAGTTTAACTAACAAGAAATCTGAGCTAATGCTCATGATACGCGCATACCAGCAGTTTCTGTTCGCAGGTATTTTTATATTTCCATCCATTTCGTTGTAATTCACTTTTTTGCAGCCAAAAAATCGCCAAAAATCACTAAAAACCTTTATTTTTAGGGTTTACTTAAAATGTGTGTCGCAGCCCGAAATCACGAAAAATTCACTAAAACCTTCTTTTTCAGGATTCAAAGTTATTCACGGTCATCGATGTTGACATTTTTAAAAAGCTCGACACGCCCAATTGCAATGAAAACAGATTCTAATTCCACTTCCGGTATGTCGAAAAATGGCGCCAAACGCGTGCAAAATGCGCCCAGCATAATCAAAGAGAAAACATTTTGTCGCGTTTTATGAAAAAAAACTTTGGCCCAGTTTTCTTAGTTTCGTTAATAAGCGTGCATATCCAGACACGACACTTTGTTACTTTTGGGCGCATTTTGCACGCGTTTGGCGCCATTTTTCGACATACCGGAAGTGGAATTAAAGTCCGTTTTCAATGCGGTCGGGCGTGTCGTGTCTGGAGATGCACACTCAAGGTGTGCGAACTTCTACTTTTTTGTGTGTGCAATTTTTGCGAATGTTGAATGTCGAATGTCGAATGTGGGACCTAACTTTACGCACGTTAATTAAGGCGTCTGCCGAGCCGACATGTTGTGTAGGATTAGTCGCAAGTCGAACTCGTTGCATGCTTAAACCTTACGAGCGGCGCTCAGCGATTATGCGGAGAATGTCGACGACACGTCATGGCATTTTGACGCCTACTGGTGCAGCAGCAGCAGCAGCGGTATCAGCGAAAAGGATAATTGGAACAGGCTCATGACGGATTGTAGAGCGCTGGGTATCAGTTGAGATGCTACACAACGAACGACGCGTTTGTGTACCAGTATAGCTGCAGTCTTTGCAACTTGCTATCTATCGGATGTCGTCGTCGCTGTAGTAGTTTTTCGCGCCAAGGGACATCGCCATTCTATTGAACGGTAGGTAGTACTGAATCACTGTTGCTGTAGGTTCGTATACTTTGCCTATAGCTAGTCACAGAAACGCCGTAAGCACGACGACAGTTAAAGCAATTTAAACTAACTTTTGTGTCGTTTGTTGTTTGTTTTTAAAGTTTACTTTAGGCTGACATCACGTAAAGACTTTGTCGTTGTCAGGAAATTATGCAAGAAGAGAAAGTAGTAGATTATTTTTTATTACGCTTAGGCCTATCACTATTTCTATTATGATAATAATCACTGTAGCATGCTAGCATATCATTATAATATTTTTATGTCAGTTTGTTTTTTTGTTTTATTGTAAAGTATGAGTTAACCAAACTAGCTAGCAAATATAGCCCTAATAAACAAACGAACCGGTCTAATGAATGAGTAAATGAGTAACTGTTTGTATTATTTATGCGTGTGAAACAGATATTGCGGCTTTGAAAAATTAAAATAATACAACCAACATTTTAGTAGTTAACGATTTCATCCACTGTAAAACATTATTAAATTAGACACCAGACAGACTAAAATGTATTCGTTAAAAATGACAGAATAAGCTGTGTTAGAGTCGTTGAAGAAAACGAGATGTTTAATAGAAATTTAATAAGTACATTTTCTCATCGTCAAAATTTTTTAACGACGAATCAGGTGATAAATTTGCGCAGTCCCAAAACCGAATAGAAAAACATTACAGAAAGTACGCATAATATAAATGTGTAATTAGTATACTTTCTTGCGTTTGTTAGTTAGGTCTATGCGTTCATATTGTTATAATATACGACAACTATTATGTTTAGCTACTTAAAATCAAAAATTTTGTGTGTTATACCAATATTGAATAGGTTATTGTTATTCCTATCATCAAACAGTCAAGTGCATTTTCAATAGATACTTACTTCAATGTACAATTTCGCATTTATTTCACCTAATAAAAACAGTAACGCAGAAACCAAATCGCGGTTGCAGCAATTTTATTTTACGATACTCTACACTTTCCCAAAGTATTACAATCCGAATGGTCTGTGCGACGTAATTGGCGAATTGAAACACGTAGCGTTTGTTTTGTTTCAAAAATGCGATGATTCCCCGAAATGGTTACCGTACGTTATATGAGTGAGATAGAGTTATTTTGTAGAAAAAAGTTGTATGACTTGCAGTATACGGCCGTGGGCTAATGACGAGAAGGTGTAGTCTTGGAAATCTGTCACAGCAAAGTAGCGCTGATTAATTGTACTTTCCTCACCGCGGAATTGAGATCTGGAAAATGATGTAATAGTAACGTTACACGATAGGGGATCTGTATGATCTCGTGTTCTGATGTTATGGGGAATTGTGAGCACACGACACGGACTAGGCGATGTTTTGGAAACTACAACAGATCTCAACATTCTGAAGTTGCATTTGTGTACGTAGGCCTACGTAGAGTATATGTATGCTTGTGGTTAAAAATTAAAGGTCGTTTATAGTTCTCAATCGTAACCGATCTCAGAGTTGCGGACCTACCATATGGGATCACACAGTGTTACCTGCCACCCGACATAGATGAACACGCTCAGCTTAAACGCCAACCAGACACGCAGGTACTCGATTCGATTTACCTACCCCGCAGGGATGGAAGGCTGAGTTGACCTGGATTTTGGTTATATACCGAGATGGTTTATCTTTCCGCAGACAGTCAGCCATCCAAGTAGTAACCACCTGATGACCGGGAGTTGAACCCACGGTCTCTTGATCGTGAGTCTAACGTCCTAACCATTAAGCCACCGTGGTAGAAGAATGATGCCCATTGCTTTTAGCATTTCAGTGTCAGGACGCTTTTGCATCACTCGGATTAAGGAACATTTTTCTGAAAGATTTTTCTACCGTTAGCCGCTAGCACTGTTCCCCAGATGGAAGCACGTAATGACTACGCTCACGTGCGCGTCAACCAATGACCAGTGGGCTCTTTTTGTTCGCCCATTGGTCAGTTCGTCAAAACTAAAACGTGCCAGTTCGGTTCGGTTTAGTTCAGTTACGTCGCTCTGTACGCGCTTTTGTCATTATCGCCCAGGACGTCACATTGTCGTGGTTACAATACTCCAGCCTGTTCGGCATGCCAGTCACACCGAGTCTCATCGGCTGAGGCTTAACGCCTAGTGCGGTCCGACAGACGGACAGATGACTGACAGACGGCTGGCTGGCCACTCGCCTGCTGGGTTGGTGGGTCACTGATCTCGGCGCGACGTCGAAAATTGAAGTGAAACATTTAATCGCGACGAGTGAAGTTGGTGAACCGCGCGTCTTCCGTCCCATGATCACAGCTCGAGCTCAACAACAACAAGAACCCGACCTATGTACATGTATATTCTTGTGTATTTGCAACTTGCATTTTTTTTTAAATCGGCGCGGAGATCAAGTTATATTGCGTGTGAACTGTATTTTTAATCTGTAAATTCAGGTAAATGTGGTATTTTAAAATAATGTAAAAATCGCATAAGACAACATTACATGGCTTTGCGAGACGATTGGGATAAGTGGGATAAGTGACTGCTGTCTAGTGGCATCGCTTGCTGTGTTACACAAACGATATATTTTTATTGTCGCCATGCTATGATTATAACCAACCAAGAAAAGAGCGTTTGTTAGACAAATCTTCATATTTTTCTGCTATTGGTACACGAAGGCCCTTCTTTTCACATTTTTAAACACGCGCGGTTGAATCCTGCTAGCGGAATGACAGTGCATGGCATCAAAGTAACGAGTTCTATGTCCAGATCTGGACAATATAGCGTTCATCGTCTTGCAGAAGAAAAGATTTTGTTAGGCTTGACTACGTTTTGTGACTTATACGACGGGACAAGAAGACGTGGTGGCTGCAAAAAACAGAGGCGACGATGCGCGAATGCGAGTCAATTTCATTGTGTTTGAATTATGATAGCTAGGCGGCGACGTGGAGCGATTGCTCTGCGTGCGAGACATGCTGCACGAGTAGCACATTGCACATCGACCCGAGCAGGAAGTGACGCTTTGTTACCATGGAGATTTATGACGTCATCGAACGCCGCCGCCGCTGCTATCGAAAACGTCTCCAAGCCGTTATCAGTGGTCGATATTTTACGAGCGTGATTGTATTAAGTTGGCCATCTGCTGTAAAGCCGCCGTATAACACTCGCCGTGAAACATTTCGGTAGGCCCTAGTTCTCTATCAGAAAACACCTTCGAGCAAAACCGACAGCAATAACAGAAAGGAAGGTAAAAAAATAAACAGAGTGAATTAATTATTGTACCAGCTCTGCAATGTTTTTAATAGTCTAACAAAATTTAAAGGCAAGCTTACCGGGCATGCAAAGGTTGGAAGCGACAACAATGGATGGGAGAGAGTCATGGGTAACCTTGGATATGGAGACAAGAACGATCGAGGAGAACGGCTGCTAGAATTTGCGCTAGAACACGACATGATGATCTGCAACACGAAGTTCCAACAAAAGGATTGCAGGAAGTGGACATGGCGATCTAATG
>Ga0209367_1004248_pt1 | contig 19706 bp, 14 predicted proteins | sample WorMetLIZISLAND2_FD_187412 | JGI IMG/M metagenome (GOLD analysis project Ga0209367, IMG submission 187412) | Marine gutless worms symbiont microbial communities from Max Planck institute for Marine Microbiology, Germany - Olavius geniculatus... ...
GGATGTTAGTTCATCCCCGTGTCACTCTTTAATAGAGACTGAATGAATAATTTGTGTTTCATGGGTCAGAGAGGCCAAGATGGCACTTAACAACTGCTTACATATGACATACTAATGCTCAAAAACTAAACAGGACAGCAACACCCAGTGAAATACATATTACTTCTGGACTACACATGAAAATAAAATGAAAATAAAAATATCAGCTATGTCTAATCTTAAACATGCAAAGATGTCACTACAATGCCGACATAATATGCAGTTGTTTATCTGCTATGCTCACCACTGCACTATGCAGGTTTAACTGTAATTCTGACTTTTGAAATTTTACCACGTATTCTGCCATTTCGGAGTGATTGGCGATGGTAACTCTCAAATAATTGATGAGCGTTTGCTGTTTTCTTTTGTCAATGATTGGATGTTATTTTTTCTATGGCAAATAACAAATTTTCTTGCGACTTACGGAGAACGTTTTTTTACAATTTTTTAATGCATGGAATACCTTGTGGTTGTAGAGTCACCAGTGAGAGTTGAGAAGTCTGTGGGTCCTCACATCAATCATGGTAAGTAATTATCTTGTGTATTCTGGACCGACAAAACCTGGACCATTAAAACTAGCCCACTACACGAACCCTAACCGTAATCTTAACCCTTACCCTAACCCTAATTCTATCCTTATTACTAATATGTAATCCCTAACCTTGACCCATACCTAACCCTATCCCTTCCTAACCCTATTCCCAACCCTAATCCCTAACCAGTTCTTAGTTCTATCCCAAACCCTAATTCTTAATTTTATCTCTAACCCGAATTCCTAAGCTTAACCTTAACTCTAACCATATCCTTAACCTTATTTTCTAAACCTAAGCCTATATCACTGTGTCCAGGTTTTGTCATTCCCAGTTTTGTCAGTCCAGCATTTGTCAGGACACGCACATCCAAGTAGTAACAGGACCCGATCTAGGGCAACTTTGTTGATTTTCACCAGCACATTAACCACTGCACCATGAGAGTGATTGATGGTGGTGGTAGATAAGTCAAGTACTGACCTGCTTGCCTCTGGTTAAGGCAGGCACATTCACCTGTGTTGGGTGGCAGCTAACACTATGTGATCCCATATGGCAGGAGACACTCTGTAGCTCTTGGTTTTCTGTCAAGTGCTATACACAGCTTTATTTTGTATTAATAGATGGTGTGTGTCATGTTGGCCATTGCAGAAGGTCATGATGTGCGGATTGCTGAGCGAATGACTGACGTCGTCATGCAAGAACTCTCCGGTCAACATCGAACTCTACATGGCAGAACTACAACTGTCACTGTCCTTGGCAAACCCAAGGTTAACTTTTTATATAATTAGTACCACTGCCATGGTCCTTAGCAAACCAAGGGTTAACTCTTCATGTAACTAATATCATTGTCACAGTTTTTGGCAAACCCAAGGTTAACTCTGGATCTAACTACAAGGGTCGTTCGATAAATAAGCTAAAAAACAGTCTCATTCTGTTAGTTTTCCAAATATTAAAAATCTGAAATATACGTTATGTAGGGAATTTAATTCTGAGTAGCAGCTGCGAGTTTTATGATGATGACGTCACTCTGACGTCATTTATGAACATTACATACAGCAACGTTGCCATTAAAATTCTCCCGTAACGAACAGCATGCCGTTATTGTATTTTTGTCGCCAAAATGACTTAATGCAAATTAGATTCACTTTGAGATGCATCCAGTATATGGCGACAAGTGCTCTACAAAGCAAATGGTTCACATTTGATGTAAGAATGCTAGGTGGGCAGAAATTTGTATCATATACCGAGGTGCAGTCAGTTGTTCTTCAGTGGCATGGACAGCAGCCAGCATTGTTCTTTGCATCGGGCATTCCAAACTTTGCTGACAGATAGGACAAATGCTTGAGCGAACTCAAGTGATATCTTGAAAAATGAAACATTAGTCTTTGGCATTTAAAGACACGGTGTTAACTTGTAAAGTTTATTCATTTTTTTCATTTCGATGCTGTTTGTCATTTGTGAGTTATAACGGATTACTGGTGAGGAAAATAATACACGTGTAGACTTTGTTCTGTAAACAGATGACGACACAATAATGGCGTCATCATCAAAAAAATTTTCACACTTGTTCAGAATAAAATTTCCTACAAAACGTATATTTCAGATGTTTTACATCTGGAAAACTAACAGAATGACACTGTTTTGTAGCTTATTTATCGAATTTTTGACCCTCATACTACCACTGTCATAGTTCTTGGCAAGTCCAAGGTTAACTGTTGATATACATCTAACTAACTTTTGTACCACAGTTGCAGTCTTTGGCAAGTTCAAGATTCATTCAAATATTGATTGCAGTTTGCATTGATTTATAATGGGGATGTCATTAGAGATTCGGAGAAAGTTTTTTCCTAAATTAGACCTTTCGTTAATCATTTGTCTTAGATCTGATTTATTTGTTCACAACGAAGTGCTAAAATATGTACTTGTTTGCTGCAGCACTTTGTGAATATATGAAAATATTGAACTGGTAACTATCTGCGGATCTATTTGGCTAGCCAGTTGTTTTTAGACTTAGCCCATTTGTCTGAGTTGATTTGTAGAATCAGGTGCATGTCTCGTTACTGTCTCTACAGCTGCTAGCAAGATTTTCTGATATTGTGATAGGTAGAGCCAATTATCGCATAATTTAAGTTTGTCAGTAGTTGGAGTAGGACTGGAAATTGAATTCATATATAATTATCATGCCATTGTCCTGAAGGATTATTGCTATTTTGATTAGTAGTATTATTGTTGTGTTATTGTGCAGGAACAAGCAGTTCCAGTTATAAAGGTATGTTTTTTCCATGTGCGTGTTGTTTAATTAGAAAATAATGTAATTAGAGTTATGAAATTGCAATTTAGCTTTTTGTACATTTAGCACAATAACCTAGCTTTTTATGCAGTTACAGAATTTGATGTTTGAATAGACTGATGAAGAATCAGTTTGAAAGTCGTTGTCAGTTTTTCTTGTAGAAAAGTAACTGATTTAATTTTTTTAGATACAAGATTCGCTGATTCGTTGCTTGAGCTTGTTTTAACTGAAATATTGCTACATGTGCAGTCAGAATTGGCATTTGACCAACCTTCAACAAACTCTGATAAACGATGCATCTTGATTCATTTGCCAAGATATTGTGTTATATAAATGTGTTCTGATCGACTCATTGTCATTGAACTTACTGCTTACTGTTTATGTTGTTTACTTTTAAAATTATTTTTTATTACTTTTAATTGTTGTTGCAGATGGGTGAAGGTGTGAGAGAACCAGATGTCACTGATCAGCAAAATTCAGCAGGTTAGTCTGCTGTTGAAATACAGGATGTGCCAAAAAAATGACCCAACTTGTTTTTGTCCGAACTTCATCAAATCTGCACCAAATTTGACAATTTTTGTCACACAGATAGCCAAGAGGATAAAATTATGTAAGGTATACTCATTGTTTACCTTACGTAATTTATGTTGATGCACTACCATGTAAAACCTCGAATTTTGCCATTTTTTTGCCATCCAAAATTGAGTGCTTGTTATGATAAATAGGCTCCAAATAATTTTGCTGCCAAACATGCCATTTTTCGTTTGTCATAGAGTGAAAATTCAGTAAATTTTGTCAAAAGTTTGTCAAAAATCAATATTTTCGCCACGACTGCCAGTTTTCATCATTTCGTTAAAAGTTTTTTGTCAAAAACGAACTCCTTTGGAGCATAGTGATTCCATATGGCAGGTGATGTTCTGAAGTTCTGTGATAGGTTTTTTTTATTAAGAGCTATACACCACCTTTACCTTTTACCCTTGGAGCACCAGCGACAGACTGACTGAAAGTTTGCTGTATGTGGTTTGTTCTCAGAGCTGAAGAAGAAGTCGTTAGCGTCAGCTCTGAGAAAGAGGTTTGGTCGAGGCCCAGTCAAGGACAGTGCTAGAGCTCAGAGTGCTGAGAGGCTCCCAGCAGCAGGTTACCACGACAGCAATCTGCTTCGACCTCCCGACTCAACCAACGCCTCTCGAGTCTCTGGTAATAACAAAGTTTGTCAAGTAATTAAGTCTGGTTACTGTGATCTATACATTTGTATTTGTTTTTATCATTACATGAGAGCTTAATTGCAAATTTTTTGTCATTTCAGGGAAATGTGCTTTTGGTAATGATCGTGATTTGTTTTTGAGACAGAAGCAACATCGTGGCAATGTTTATCGTTGTCTCCTACTGTGGTCTGGTTCAACAAGGCTGCAATGCTTTGTTGTGCATTTTGAGCTTAAAATCGCATTTGGTAGTGACGTTCTTTGGCTACTTTTATACAACGTTTCCTGGCTCTTGCTGACGAAGTGGGGTTTGATTGAATCCACTGAACCCTTTTTGCCTTTGTCTTTTTGCCACGGGCTTGGCTTTGTTGCAGTTATAGTATTATTTCCGCTTGTTGTTTGTCTCTGTAACTGTTAGATGGTGATCTCACACGAAGCAATCGCAAGTCGAGATCTCAGTCGCTGAGCGCCAGTTTTCGTAACCTGTTCCGGCGTGGAGGCGGAGCCAAGCGTTCCGGCGGCATCGGCGGCGTGGGCGATGTTAGTCGTGAGAGCTCGTTGTCACGTGCCACGCCCACTCTGCAGCGCGCCAGGGGTGGAGACTCGCCGGCCACGCCCTCCCCCCAGCTGTCAACCTCATCCTGGGCGACCCATGACACTGCACCACATCGTCTTACCAGCACCCCAGAGTACACGCCCCACTCGTACCAGTCTTATGCCACCGCCACCGGCCCTCGAGCTACCACTCCCGTTCTTCCAGCCCGGCCGTCGCCTCTCTCCCAGCGCTGAACTAATTGCTCACTTCTCTGTTCTTCCGTTGTTACTCATAACTGTGCAGACCTTGTTTGATAAGCCCATTGCTGTAGTAAACATTGGGGGTAAAAATAAGAAACATTAACAATGCATTTTTATCGTTGAAATGAAGAGAAAATATTTGTAAACATATGAAGAAAAAACGTGATCCATTTTTAATTCATCGATTGACTCAATCCGTTGTTTCAGGATATCACTTTTCTCAGATTTGCTGGATTTTACCATTGTAAATCTAAATACAATATCGAGCATTATTTATTATATTATCACCATCAATATTTTTTTATACACATTTCAAATCATCGTTATTTTTACACCAAAAATTCAGCATTTATCAAAAATAAAAAAGTTGCAAACATTTTTTAAAAAATTAGAACGTGTTTCAATGAAAAATTAGAAAACCTGTTTTCAAAGATTTATTGCAACTATGGATGAACTGATAGGCCGTACTTCCAATATGACTGGCTGCATATCAGCATGCACTTAAAGGTCCATGGCCACGGTCAAACTCACTTGTGCAATTTATGTAGCTCTTAATTAGACATTTTACCTTGCATATATAATGTGTTGATTTAAGCTTTATAAAAATATGAAATTAATGCCCGATTGTGATGAAAACATGTCTTTACGTTACGTTATGCCAAAAAAATCAAGGCACTAGCACAACCGGTGGCATCATCAGTCTAGCCCATAAACATCGTGAATATTAATGGCCCAGCCAGTGTCGTCATTAGATAAGGCTAGGTCATTCATTACTCATGAAATCGATAGGCTGCACTGATGACGTCACCAGTTGTGCAGCCTAGCCAAAATGGTGTCGTGTTTTTAGATCATGTCTGTAAATCGGCGACATTAAATGTAAGTTTCTCCGTGTTGACAAAATGCTGTGCGCTGATATTAGAAGATTATGCAATTTTAGAAAAACGGATAAAATATATATATATTAATTTTGGTGTCCATGGACCTTTAAATGTTACTTGCCAACTTTTTTTGCAATCAGTTTTAGCCTAATTTTTGTTGTTATAACTGCACATGGTTCATAAACCAATACTTATGATTTGACTGGATGTATATGCACATGCTCTTGCACTGTCTATAGCAATCAGTGTTATGGCTACTAGTGATGACTCGATATCAAGATTTCAATTTCGATACGATATTTTGCAAAATATCATGATATCGTTATCGATATTTTTAAATAATAAGTGTAAATTTTATGCAAGCATAGGAACAAAACGTGAACATTGAGCAAGGCATTATGCTCTATTTGGACAATAAAAATGTCTCTAGGTAAAATTGTAATTTTATTATAACTGTAGTTAAATTATGACACCATTAACGCGCCCCATTTGTAATCTTTCTTTCCAGTCATGCAGTGTAGTGAAGAATCTGTAGAAAGTATTGCAATATTATCAAAAATATCACGATATATTGCGATATTTTTGAATACCACGATATATCAAACAATAAATCTGAGCTAATGCTCATGAGATGAGCGAGAGCCTATAGCAGTTCCTGTTCGCAAGTAATCTTGGTTTGTCTCTATCCATTTCGTCGCAATTCCCTCTTTTGCAGCCAAAAATCGCCAAAAGATCACTAAAAAATTTTCACGCTAGACAAGCCAACAATGGATCAATAACTACTTTTTAGAAGGGTACCCCTCTTTGATACCCGCTTGCACAACCCTCCTTGAACCTAAAGGGTCCGGATTTAAACTGCTAAAACCTACAGTCAATGTTGAAAATTTCATATGCAGGTTGTTTTGGTCTATCTCCAGCCATTTTGGCGCAGTTCACTCTTGAAGTGCGTGTTGCAGCCCAAAATCGCAACAAATTTACGAAAACCCGCTATTTTGGGGTTCAAGGTCATCGATGTTGACATTTCTAAGAAGCTCGATACCAATGCTTGTTACAATAAGCAGCATGTCTGTGCCTATCTGCAACCATTGTCATGTTAGACGAGCCTATAGCGGTAAAATAATGCTTTTTAAGGGGGTGCCCCTCTTTCGCCCCCTTTTTCGAGGGGATACCCTTTACGCAGTGGGATGAAATTTTGTGACAAAGTACTAGAGACTCTACGCTATCATATGGTGAAAACCCGAAATTTCTATCTCACCTGGTCTTGGATTGGTACTGGGTCATGACGGACAGACGGACAGACAGAATTACCGTAGCTAATACACGCTATAGCTATGCTAGCTCTCGCACGTAAAAATTCTATATTTTTGACGGTGTGATACGATACGATATGTCGATATCGAAAATGGTATACCGATATTTTCAATATGACGAATCATCACTAATGGCTATTGTCCAGCAGCGCACAGTGCAGGCACCAGGTGCATTTTGTCAAAGATGTTGCGTATTTATATTCTGTATTTATATTCTGTATTCTAGCACAACAGTTCACAAGCCCGTGTTGCTGCGTTCTGTAACGTAACATTCTGTGAAGGAGTATCCAACAGAGTGTAAAGACTCCGTTTTAGAGGAAATCTGCTACGCCTAGACCTGCCATCCGCTCAACCCGTGTTTTTTTGTCTAGCACAAAAGCTATGGAAACTACATTCACCAAATTTTCAGGGATTGTAGCGGAGGTCAAGCGCTAGCAGTCTTTGAAACTTTGGGGAAATCACGCAAACCAGGGTTATGAAGGAAAGGGGAAAAGAAAAAATTTTAACTCCTCATATCTCCCCAATAGGGGAGATGGGGGCACAAAGATTTTTATTCCAGATGGGGCACTACCGGGCCGGTGCACAAGTAAAATTTCAGACCCCCAAATTTTACGTGGGGTGGGGGAGAAGTGTTTGAAAATTTTTTCCCTTTTTCATGGGTCAAATGCGCCGTAGAGCAGATCTCAGAAACTGTAGGCAATATCAATCCGCGTTTTGTGCCAGATTGTTAGGTATGAACCATAGGGGTGAATGCGGTGGTCAAAATTTTAAAAATTAGGTCAATTTTTAAGAAATCGTCCTGGAAATGTAATCCAATTTTTTGACAAATTTTGACAATTTATTTAAAAAATCCTAATTAAGTCATCGGATGGCCCAGAAAGTTCTAGGTGCGTATTTGGGCCAAAGTTTACGGTCGCTGTCATACTCGACCGAAATGCCGACCCTGACCCCTCTCCCCTAAAAATTTTGGGGGGTCAAATTTTTTCATCATTTTTTTCACTTTTGGCTTCACAAATTTTAAACCAGTGCTCCTCAAAATAGCAACATTTTTGACGAGTCAAAATTTAACAAAAAATAGGCTAGTAGTTTGCAGCGAGGTACAAGAGTGTGGGGTGGTCAAAACATATCTGGGTATTGTAACCTCCCAAACTGACCCACCCGATCTTTTGCCAATTTTGACCAAATATTTCAAAAATTGTAATTAATTCAAGTGATGGCCCAGAAAGTTCTATGTGTGTATGTAGACCAAAGTTTAGCGTCTCTATCACATCCAATTAAGATACCTACCCTAGCTCCCCTTTCCCTTAAAAATTTTTGGGGTCAAATTTTTTTCATGTTTTTAACTTTTGCTCAACAATATTCAAACACGTTTTTCTTGAGATAGGTGAAAGATCGACGAAACGATATTTTAACACATGAGAGAGTATTCATAGCCCTTTCCAACGACATATAGATTTACGGGGTACTTAAGATACATTTGGGGTCCTGAGCCTCTAAAGTGACCCACTGTAGGCGATTTATCGGACTTCGACAATTTGGTGCCCTCTGGTGAACTCAGTTGTACACATGTAGCCCCGTAGTCGACGCCAGACGATAGGCCAGGCCAAAATAAACAATGTTTGTCCCTGACACTTTTTTCCTAGAGGTCACCGTTTAGGGGCTAGAGCCAAAAGCCCTCTTTTTGACCAGTTTGTCACAAGAATAAACTAAGTCCAGTCATGTGACCTTAAAACCTACAAAAATTTTCAACAAACAATTATGTATCAAATGACTCGTTTTGATGTGGTATGTCTAGAAAATGTGCTTCTAGTCCATGCATTTTCGGGACCCCAACCCCCCGTCAGCGCGGCCGATTTTGGCACGAAATGTCTACTTTGGCGCCACTTAGCGACCTCAGTTACAATGCCGTCGGGCCCATTTTCCGCATTTTTATACACAATGGCTCAGTCAAGAAAACTGCCAAGTTTCAGCTTTGTATCTAATTCCGGTCAAATTTGGCGTGTGGTTCAAAATGGCGAAAATCCAATTTGCCCGGCCATTGCAGTCTTAGCACTTCGCCGGCATGCAACTGAAGTTTGACCAGACCGATCTTCATAAATTTTTCACACGATATTCTGTTGTCGATTCCCCCTCTTCAGTTTGGGTAACACCCTACTCCCACCCGAAAATTTTTTGGGGGTAAAATTCCGATTTTTTGATTTTGCCATTTCTAGCTACCTCAGCACCGATGTCTTGTATCTGCTTTCTGTTTGAGGTCGGCGTTACTCCCCTTTGACTCCGAACACGCTGAGTGTTATTGACTGTTGTAGATGTTCTTCTGTTTATTTATTGCTGTTACTATAGTTATAATACCATTTGCATCTGAAGAGCCACGTGTTCAGCATAGCATTTGTGTGGAACCAGTTCGTTTCTGATCTCAGTAGCTTCTACTTATGAATGGCCGAAGAACTAAAAAAAGTTGGATTAATATCTCTGCCTCACCTCAAGTCTGTCACCATGCTGCCTGTGGATAAAAGTACTTGGGTCATAGTTTGACGTCATGATTAGCCATTATGTTGGGCAGAGGCTTCAGTTTTTTGCCAGACCTCGGAAAGTTGCCACCCTGCCAATCGTAATTTTTTCGCCATTACTGTCATTCTGTGTCTCTGTCTTCCTGGAATGTTTTGTTTGTGACAGATTGGTTTTCGATGTCGTTTGGCTATTTTTGTTTGGAGAAATTAGTTGTAAGTTTTTTTTCGTAATTCTTGCATTCAAGTAATGTGGACTGTTGTTATGTATCTGTAACACTCAGGTGTCAGCTTTAGCTACTGTTAAGTGGTTATTTTTGTGTTTTTATGTCTAAATGTTTGTTATACCGTTTATTTGCAGCGTCATTGTAAAAAGAATGACGTTTTGTAGCCTCTTTGGATTGCATTTGGCATATTTTTACTTTTGTTAAGGAGATTATATATGCCTGTTTCTCTGCATGTTCAAATCTTTTCGAACAGCTGATTTTGATATTTTTAAGCATGAATTGCCTCTGTGCCAGGGAAAATCGATTGCAATCAGTTTTTGCAAAGGATCTGGATTGTTTTGTGCATCCTGCATAATTTCCGGATTTCTTTCAGGTGAAAAGACAACTAATATTTTGTGAGTATGACACAAGAAATTTTACAGAATTTGTTTGGTTAACTGCCATGATTTTATAGCCAACAGTAAAGCATGACAATCGTCGTGGAGGTATGCTTTCTACTGAGTGTTCTTTAGTTTCAGTTCGTTATCGTCGTTGTTGACTCAACTAAATATGTTGTCAAGGTGCAAAAAACGATGCTCACTTGCTGCTATTCCAATGTCTAAACATCTGCATCGTTGATTTTCTGTGGCAGCGTGTATGTCGTCTGCAGCAGCCTTTTTGTTCATCAAAGCTGGGTAATATGTTATTGTGGTTACATGTAGTATTTTGTCGTGACTGGGATAAATGTTTGTAGCAAAGGTATGGCATCGTATATGTTTTCCGAGAGCCTCTTTTCAAAAGTTTGCTTTGCTGTAGCTGCTCTGGGTCAGGCTGATCCCCTGGAAAAAATGTTTGGGAGTTTTTTGCAGGCCGCCCAAAAGTGTCAAATAGACACTTGCGGAAATGTAGTATGCTACTACTGCTACGTGTGTGGCTATGTGCTCTGGTTTTATCTGTGCAGACTTTGTCACTACATGGTGTTTTATTAAAAAAGGCACCTTTTTTCTTTCCGTTATAACTCAGTCGAATGGTGATCGATTTACATGACATTTTTACCAGTTGTAGCTGAAGAAGTGTCAATTCAAAATATTTCAACAAAATGTGGCTATTCATTAAATATTCTTTGCCAGTTGTGATGTAATGCTGACGTCATAATGTGTCACAAGTACAAGCTTACTTGTCTCAAGTGGTGCTGTCAGTTACTGCTTTAATGGTGAACTTTATCTGGTTCACTGATGAAAAATGTTCATCGTATCAGCACTCTAAGCAACACGGGGCATGGAATTGGGCATCTTGCAATCCAAAAATGCAACCATCTCACAAGTGGTGTGTGCTGGTGCACAGTCTTGCTGGAAGGTGTAAAAGTCGAGCTGTTCCCATAAGTGTGCGAAAGTGATTGTTTTGAGCATTCTTTGTGGTTGCAATGGTAAAACTTCAACAGTTTGTCATCAACGATGCAGATGAAGCCCACTGTCGAAGCAGGGTAGCTATTCAGCAAGTCTGTCAGCACCGGTTGTAACAAGCCTTTTTATGAAACACATCATTACTCACTTACTTCTTAGAATTCTAATTTGACTATTGCTATTAGTACTGCTTCTGTTACTGTTGTTGATGGAAATAATAATCGGCTGGTAGAGTTGTTGACTTTTGCATCCGAGTTCCCAGGTTTTGTTAGAGCAGGGATGTATTGTAATTTGTAGATATTCAAAATGTTTCGGATTGTCCTATTTTTTAACGCATGTTTGTTGGTTGTTTTCATGTTTATTAATTAAGTTGCAGCAATGTTGGTTAATTTTATTGGGTGCTTAATAGCAGCCAGGCAGGCGCGGTGACACTTAAGCTGAACCTTATTAGGTGTTAGCCTGTATTTTGCCTTTGCTGGTTTAAACCTTATGTTATTTTAACGTCTGTTGTAGTGGTTTTTCTACGATGTTATTGAAGCATGTTACTACCACTACATGCTACTAGTCTACTAGGCCTACTATCAGAAATGGGTTTGATGCCAGCATTTTCAAGGCTAACGCCAGTGATCGTTGAGGCCAAGCCACTAAGTAAGTAAGTTAGTGAAGCAAGTATGACAATTCTATACTGGGCATCAGAAGCCAGTTTAATCTTGTTCAAAGCGTAATAAAGCATAAAAATTCTCAGACAAACAGTTTCAATGTTTCGGACTTGTGACCTTTTACTTCAAGACTAGCAATTTTATAACAGTCAGAACAGGGAAAAGTTAACATAGTTTCATTGCACAGCGCACATCCGTTGCAAGTGACTGAAGGCCAAGTCGTCGAGGCCAAGGCCAGACCTTTTTGAGGCCGAGGCCACAATTTTTTGTCCTCGAGTTGTCCTCGACGTCGAGGACAGTCCTTGAGGCCTCCATCCCTGACTACTCCTACTGTTGTCTTCGTTTAACTGGCCATGTTTTATGCACCATACTGTCAGCATCCGACGGTCATGATATAGCTATCAGATAACGCTTGTATTTCTGTGTGATGTCTTTTTCTCTACATTCTAACTAATGCTTGTCTTGTCTTTTGACAAAAGGCAGCTTTCATTGTGGTGCTCAGTGGCTAGTCTTAACTTTATTCAGCATGCGTTTTATACACTTGCACTAAGTGACGTATGGGTCTTCTGTACTGTCATTTGTTAGTATTTACATGTGTTGGTTTCCTGAAACAGCTTAACTTAAATGTGTTTCGGACTTGTTACGAATATTGGTAGTCCACTGCTGGCATTATTGCGCCTTTTTGCTCGAAAAAAGTACTGTTCTTTTACGCAGTATGCGGTATCCTATGGCAAATTTTTCTTTGTTATGTTGATGAATGTGTACGTCTACGCCTAATGATGATGTAATAAACGTTTAGGAAAAACTAAAATTAAAAAAAAAAGTTAACAATATTGTATTTATAACGAGTTTTTGTCCGTAATATTTTGAATCGTCGTCATTTTCACACTGACCGTTCAACGTTTATTAAAATTTTTAGAGTGTTCGAAAAAAAGAAACGTTAAAACACGTATTTATAAAAAGTTTAAATGTTTATTGCAACTTATGATGATGATGATGATAACTACGCTTTTAACTGTGAATATGTGCATGTCGTTGTTATTCGGACTATGAACTTCCGCGCTCGATGTTTTACGTGACGTAGGCCTGCTGTAGTTGGTTTCGGACAGGCGGATTTTGCAGCGCATATTTGTACTACATGTATAGCCTGCGTGTTGTCTTTGGGTGTTTTTTTTTGCTTTGACGATTTTTATGAATCGCCTAATAAAATGTTTCGGTGTATGGCCGAATTTTATGATTAATGTTCGTTTTTTTCTTTGTTTAAGCACTTCCGCATGACACTCAGGAAGCCGGTGGGGCAGTTTTTTGCGGTAATTTCGTTAACCCGTCACTAGTAGTGATAGATTAATTTAGCGCACATATACGAAAGCTTGAGGACTAGGCCTATATACTGACTAATGAATAAAAGCCGATATGAACAAAATGCGTAGTTTAATTATATAGCAAACGGTAGACAAAAGAGAAAGGCAGATAAACTGAAAATTAAAATAACAAATAGGCCTTTATCACAAATTACGAACGAGAAATAAGCCTGCGAATACACTTGTAGGCCTAATGCAGATAAAAAATAAACTGCCGAAATAAAGTTGTGCTTAACGCAAAAAAAATGTTGCACAACATTTGCAGCATCTTTAACGCACGTCGTTAAAAGATGGGGTGGCTAGATATGTAACATAACGTTCAACCATAATGTATGCCTGAGTGCGCAGCCAAAATAGAAAGTTTGATCGTCCCGATGCTTTCAGGATGCTTTCAGTTGCGTCGACATTAACATGTACTGTACAAAGCTACTGTAAAGAACTGAACTGATCTCACTTCGCAGAATAACTCAAATGAACTGCACTGCCAATATTTATTATTCGGTTGCCTATTACACTCCTGTAGACGCAACTGAACAGCCGAGATTTTTGTTCGCTTCCATTCATTTCTGTCGCTTTTTGCACGCCGTAATAAACATGTTGTGAATAGATCATTACTTAAATTCAGCCTGTAGACCTATAACATTATGAGTAGGCTATTATTGGGCGTAGGTGTCGTCACAGAGGCGACTGACGTCAGTGATTCTGCCACGGCGGTCCGTTCATTCGTTCGTCAGTGGCAATGTCTCTTAGTGATGTTATCAGTCTCTCTGTCAACAAAAACTACAACTACGACAACAACTTCTACTACTAATCACGGTTTCTACAACAACCACACTGCGGACTGCGGTGGCGTTTGGCCAGCTCTGATCTGCCGAATATTGTTGCTGATTCTGCTTACAATACTACTAGCTGGGACGCACCCCACGGTCACTGAAGGCGCTAAAACCACCATGATGCCGCTACAGCAGCAGAAGAAAACGGCAAACTTGGAATCAGCAACTGACGACGATCTCTACGCCGTCGACTTGTGGGGCCAACGTAATGACACCATCCCTGCAGGTTTGTTAACCTCTTATACAGGCTACCAGTACCGTACGCTGGAGGCATGGAGTTCCCGGTAAAAGATTTTCACCGCAAACTATAGTCCAGTAGGCCCCTACAAGGTCTATACTAAGAAATGTAAATCTTTGTTTTTCTGCTTTACCATTTTGTCAGCAAACAAGGTTTCGTATATGCTTTTGTGTTTTATGCATTGAACTGATGAAATGTGTCAATCTTACCTCAAAATACAAGTTAAAATTCAACTCGTTTTTGCGATTGGGTTTCGGACTTTCAGTATTTCTGGCGTTGGCGTACTAAGAAAATCTGTATGTTTTATTTACTTTGTTACTCAAAGATCGGTGAAAGCAAAACGTAATAACTATTGGCCACACTATGCGTCTTGTCTGTACGCGTAAGTCTGTCCGTCTTTCTGTCACGTAACAAGAATCATGACGAAATTACAATTTATTCACATAAGAACAACACTTAACATGGCAAACAATGAACAGCGTCATTCGGTGAAAATGATACAACAAGAAGCCCATATGTCGCTAAAATAGCCGACCGTTCTGGTTGTCAGTGAACTTCAATCGATGATTTTAATCATGACGAGACGTATGCTATTTCCTATTAGTGAATGACCCTATCTCTCACTGTTTCCGAGATCTGGTCAGTTTTCCGTTGTAAAACGCACATTTTTCTGCTTACACCGCTCCATTTAACCCAAAATTTAGGAATGTTCCCCTTGCACTAGATCGCCGAAATTTTGCATGCCTAGTTTCAAGACACATGGCTAATTACTCGTGCAAAAGTTTTCCATAAGACCTATAGGTTAGCGGGACCGTTAGCTACAATACATCCGTAACAGACGGACAGACAGACAGTCAGACAACAACTCATGCCATAAGCTCGAATGCCAAAAGATGTCGCTTTTGACGCATTCTGCAGACGCCGCTGAAGACGAGAAAGGTCGACGTCTGTCGTTAGCGCAAGTCTCCAACGTCTCAGCCTCGGTTCGACTTCGCTCGCGTCTGCGCAGCGTCGACTCCGCACCACGTGACCATCAGCTACCGTGCACCGACACGGCGTGGGTCGTGCACCAGCTTACGCCGACCTGGCCGCGTATTTACGCCGAGTACCATGCTGCACAACATCCGGGTATGCATCGACATCCGGTCGGTGGCGCTTCGACGACGCTGTGTCTCGAGCGGCGATTTCACTGGACGGGATTCGTGGAGGAGGAAGGGCGCGATGAACATCCGGCGGAAGTCGTCACAACACCCGCCGCGTGCGCGCCGGAAGTAGAGAATCTAGTGGTCGGCATGAACGCGACGAGCGCCGCGTACCTAGCGCTGTACGGCGGACTGGAGTCGCTGGCTAGCGGGCTGCGATGCGTTCCGCTCGAACGACTTCCGGTTCACGTGGTTACCGTCGAATGTAGCGATGACGTCACATCTGATGACGTCACATACGGTAGGGCGGTGACGGAGGATAGGAGTGTCAAGACGAGGTTGGGCGTGCTGAATCACGTGGTTGTTGACCAGCTGCGCTGTAGAGACGTGATGTCGGAACGTGGGTGGCGTCTTCACGCCAAGACCAAGCGAGAGTTTGTTTTCGTGCGACAGCAGCGTCACCGTGACGTCATTCGACGACGACGTCACTCGTCACGTGACCTCCAGCCGCGTGGCCTAACTGACTTTTAATCACCGACTTACTGGGGGCGCTTAAGTCGTTGCATCACACCATTGTTTTATGTTCACACATTGTTCACACCTCAGGTGTTGAGTTGAGTTGAGTCCCGTCGGCGTCGTAGGTGTGAATTAGCATAGCTTTGGGTTCAAAAACCAGAGAAGACGGGAGGTTAATTATAACGTTTTCTGCTTCTGCGATTGAGCGTTTTATAGATATAATTATCGTCATAATTTTTGCAGCAGTCAGATTTAATATTCACTGTTTAAACATACTTTCTTGCAATATACAGTTGCGAATTAGTCCCTTGTATTGCAAATGTGTCGCACTTGTGCGTGCCCCACTAGTGGGACTGTGGAATCATTCGAAGCCATAAATAACGGAATGTAAAAGTTTACTAAATTAAGACTGTTTCACAAGCAGAATCTTTTATGGTTTTTAGAGCCCTCGTACAAAGTGCCTTTATTATGTCCCCTTGCTTTTCCCTTTTTTTTCTTCATTTTATCTTACCTCACTTTTCCCAGTTTTCCAGGGCTTCTTTTTCTTGTTTCATTTTCTTAGGAAGTTAAGAAGATGGGAACGCTCAGTGTTTGTTTTATGTGCAGTATTTTTTCGCTAAATATTTTCACGGTCTGCAGTTTCTGGCGTGTCTGTCTTCGCCGTGGGTTAGATTTATCACTGACAGTGTTGTAAGCGAATATTCCATCGCATTGTTTAGTCGCTGGACATTGTCACTACCGACAAATGCCATGTTTTGCTTATACATTGTATTTTACATTACCTTTACTGACATTTATACTGCATGTATTTACGACTGTTTTATTGCTGTGTGTCAGTTTCTGTTATTCTACGAAAAAACAAACAAAAAGACAACTGTCGCATGTGATATCTTACGTTGTTATCTGAAATGATGTAGAATGAAACGTAGTCAAAATTATTGCGTTAATGTGCAAAAATAGCAAAGATTCAAAATAATTATATACAACAAATTGAAGTGCTGTAAACTGGTGAAAAAAATAACAGATTTAGTAAAAAAAACAGTAAAAAAATTTTGTTTGGCATAACGTTGTCAAATTTCCACCAACTTTAATAATTTTTGGCGTAAAATAACCAAGACGATATTATTATGTACGGTGCACTCATTTACCACCTCACCTAATTTATGTCAACGCACTACTGTGTGAAACACAGCTGCTCCAAAATGTTACATTACGCGGCGATTATTTGTATCAGATGGCTCACCTTTGTATCATCAATTGGTCAGAGGGTGCGACGTGGTTTAATAATTTTGAGGTATTACATATTTTGTACTGAAAACAGCAGACAACAAAATAGTTGGCTGATGAGCTTAATACACGTCTAATCGATGAGTAAATGCATTTGATCAGGCGATCGTTGATTCTGCCATCAGCCTTAGCGTTGCATCTAAACCATTGCGTCTTTGTATGCGGAGCACACTTTGGGATTATGGGATTAATTCTAATTTGCAAACGAGTTGTTATACAAACTTATAATTCTGTTAAATAATTGACATTATAGTGTACTTTGTGTCCAATTAACTCGTTACAGGGTTTACTTGAGACAAAGTTACGACACTACGGCGCTATACAAAATTAATGCATTATTATTAACAACTCAGCATTATGCAACAATTTGGAGCATCTATATAACATGGTAGTGCATTGACATAAATTAGGTGAGGTGGAAAATAGGTGCACTTTGCATAATGTCGTCGTCTTTGTTATCAACCTGCCAAAAATTATTAAAGTTAGTAAAAATTTGACAAAGTTATGACAAAAACGAAATTATTTTGACTGTTTTTCTTTTCTGAGGCACGGTGTAGATTTACTTTGACGAATAATCTATGAAAAAAAAGTTAAAGCTAAAAATTGTAGTTTATTTCTCGAGTAAGTCTAAAAAGGGTCACTTTTTTATTTAGCGTTTAAAAAGTTTATTTTGCATTTTGGTTTTAATTGCGCGTTTTAGTGTCTACAATGTTTAAAACATTTATTACGTTGGTACGGCTTTAGTGAACGCATCTTCGGCAGTTTAATTTAGCCGAGGTATAATTCACAACGATATACCCCTCACATGTTATCAAAAACTAAAATAAAACTCCCACTATCATCATGTTCGAAAAATCGCCTTTGGAAGTCCGCGCATTAAAAATTTTGTTTACGAGTAATTGAGTATGAGGGTTTGGTGTGTTATGGAATGTTTACACGATCCAGCAAACGTCCAGCAAACGTCCAGCTCCATTATAACATATGGCAGCAAACTTCCAGCAAACTTCCAGCAGACGTCCAGCAAACGTCCAGCAATTCAGGTGTATGTTGAATACATTTGCTGGAAGTTTGCTGGACGTTTGCTGGATCGTGTAAACACCTTATTAGTTGCATCATACGGAAAACCGTAGGCATTGTATATACCATCTCTGCTGCAGCAGCCGTTGCTAGGCAACTAATAGATTACGAGGCTCTGTGACAGGTAAGCCGTAGGCATCATAGATGTAACATACAGATGATGTCACGCTCACGCAAGATGACGCCGATGACGACGACGACGACGATGATGATGATGATAAAACTGCAGTAGACTAACATCACCGTCACTGTCAGTCTTCAGGCAGCATTTTAATACTTTTCTGTTTTGTTGCTCATATCCGCGGACCTATTTAACCGACACTTTACTGACGTGGTCCTAGAAATACTGCTTTTTATTTTGGTCATCACGTTAAGCCTCCCATAAATGACGACGACGACAATGATGATATAGATAATCCGATGAATCCGACGACGGTTGAATAGATTCCAGATGGACGCCGGTAATCCGATAGACGCCCGCATTGCTTCGCATCTGACGGCATTACGCCGTTGCCATGGCAACCGTCTCCGCAGCCGCAGCCAGCTTATGACATGATTGGTCACGGTCGTCTGGTTTACATCATTCAGTCGACGGTAGATACTTGATAACTGCATGACAATCATCCCCGCCGCCCTGCTTGACATCTTAGTTAACGTACGTAATCTTGCATCACTAGAAACGTCATGTCATAGGTAGGAATGAGTCTGATGTAATAATTCGGAAAGCTTGGCCGATCAGATCAAGCCCATATCGGTTTGTAAAAAAATAAACTGCCACTTTAGTATCAAATAAAGCAATATACCGCTTCTGGTTTTCTGAAAACGTCACATTGCTTTATTTCATACTAAAGCCAAAGTTTGTGCCAAAATTGTCTATGTATTTTGGTGTCTATAAAGACTGTGATCACCTATAACTACGTATAACTGGCGATCTGGTGCAGATATTTTTTGCATCTTATTTTAGCATATCTTTTATAAACAGACTGGCGAGAAGAAAAGTAAGCTCATATACATTTCTGTTATAACCAGATCAAATTTTCACTCATTTTCAATTTTTGTTTCACCGACATACGCTGCAGTAAATTAGCAATTAGGTGATCGCTAGAAATTTCATTGCATCGTAAACGCGTCGCTGCACTACCTTGTAAAAATGTAATCAACTTTGGAATAAGCGAGTTACAACGTAACTGATTTCAATACATTTCATGACGCGTTTAGAATGACAATGCGATTTGTCAGAATAAAATTGTTTTTATATACAACTTTATTCGTCAGAACACTGACAGCACAAAAGAAAATACAAGATAATAAAAAAAATTAACAACTTAACTAAAAAACAAACTAATAACTGGCATTGTTCTCAATAGCCAACAGTTCTTTCATTGCCACATCCTTAAACACGTTACACAACACATTATCTGACACGATAAGCT
>Ga0209367_1004249_pt1 | contig 19704 bp, 14 predicted proteins | sample WorMetLIZISLAND2_FD_187412 | JGI IMG/M metagenome (GOLD analysis project Ga0209367, IMG submission 187412) | Marine gutless worms symbiont microbial communities from Max Planck institute for Marine Microbiology, Germany - Olavius geniculatus... ...
TACATTACAATGAAGGATTGCAGCTGTTATAAACTTTTATTAAACATTATTTTGTTTCGACCATGTGAGTGGGTATTTGAACTAGATAGTTTAATACTGCAAAAACAATTTGTTAAACCTGTGCCTAAAAATTCATGGTAATTCTGTATTTTCTGCGTTATCGGTCGTAAGTAATAAGTAAGTATGTCTGGTAGCAACCTCTAAACTTCATTGAATCTTCATCAACTTTTCTTCATAATTATTTCTAGACCCATACCTATCAAATGCACAGGTGCCTCATTTCAACTTCCATGAAAAAAAATTTACATACCATTAAGGACCACCCTAAGATCGGCGCTGTATAGGGCCTAGGCCTATATAAATGTCGACACATCTTGATCCGAGTTTTATAAAGTTTGCCCGGAGTTTATCCGAGGTGCCCCGAGTTGATCCGAGGCCATGCGATCGCTTCGAGAATTCGTGAACCGTATGATACGCCCCGAGGATTCAGACTGTATTTTGATCCGCCCCGACGATCCGCCCTGCACCGAGGATTAGGACAGGCCCGCCCGATAACGATTTGGGGTGTGTCGGTGTATGAATAACCTACTTATATATGCCCTACATGCAATTACCTCAGCTTTCTTCTCGGTTTCCACTTTTAAATCATCTTGGCACTTTTCATAATTTATTCGTAGCTCTTGCAGCTCCTTTTGTTCCTCTAGTAATTTCAGTTTAAGAGCGTTCAGCAAAGATCCTCCTCCTTCCGCCATGTTGACTCGTCGATCGACCAGTAAGTAAACAGTTGGCGACCTCGCATAATCACAAAAGTAAGTAAGTAACACTTTAATTCACAGCGAACATCATCATCAATCAACATCAATACATTCGTTTCACAAAAAGATTGACAAGCGCAATCTCAAAAAACACCGGCACGACAATATTTTTAAAAACAAGCTAAACAAAAATTTGCGAAAAACGTATCATCATAATAAGATCGTACCGGGTACTCCGCTGCAACATGTCAGTGAACTGGGCGTCGCGACTTGCGACGCATCACAGAGTAGTCTAGCGTTGTCGCAGCTTTTTTGGACATACCGAAGAACTCGTCTTTATCCTACATCTGTACTAGTCTACCATCATGTGTCTATCACAAGAGTTCCGGAGCTTTCAACATACTGATTGTTGGCACGCGTATTCTAAAGAAAATAATTTTATCACAATTCATTCCCCCTAGTCACTTCAAGAACTATCTGACACTGCGTCATTCAAACGAAACTTATAAACTTTACTGTTTCAGCGAGCTTTCTATCTCTGAGTAGTTTTTACTTTTTGTACGTTATACTTAGGTTTTATATTAATTTTTAAGTGTGTTGTACACCACTGGTCAACTCACTTTTGTAAGTGGTTATTTTTTTGATTGATTGATTGACGTAGCTAGAAATGTGAATTGGGAGGACTTTGACCTTTTGTCCCCTCTTTTTCTTTTTCTCCCCTCTTTACTTCTTCTCTTTCTTTCCCCTCCCCTAAAAAGTAGGACACTTAAAATTCCGCTAGAGTCACGAGGAGCGTACTCCTGGTGTGGTCTAGGACGGAGCCACAGCCAAAATTGAATTTGTTGCAAAGTAGCTTTAAAATATGAGATATGGTGGCAACAATTTTAATTATTTTTTTTTCTGAGAATTTACTGACCAAATTGGCACATGCAGTTAAAACGTGTGCTTGTCTTGTCTGACGGATTGTGGGGTCCTGCATTGCTCTAAATTGGCTTCAGGATATTTACACGACACTGTATAATTATTATGATAACGTCTGGCAAGATGACAGCGCATGGCGTCACTCGATCTGTTATACTGGCGTTGATTGCAGCATTCCAAAGCAGTCTTAGCATCTATGGAACTGTAACAGGGTTGGAAAAAAACTTAGGTTTTTATTTTCAAAAGTTTTAGGTTTTAGGTTTTTAGATTTTTTTTTGGTTTCGTGTCCAATGAAAACCTTACACAATTACGACCTAGGAAAATAAAAACATACATCCTCTTATAAGTGAACGAATATGGCGTGAATGACGTCATAACTCAAAAATTGCAATTAAAATATAAAAGAAAATAATATGTGATAAATCTGACTAACAAACAAGAAAACCCAAAAACTTAAAAATTGGACTCTTCGGATTTTTTGGGTTTAAAAAAACTAAAAACCTAGGTTAGGCTATTTCAGATCAACTTTCCAGCCTTGAACGCAGGGTAGGCCTAATTGACCAAAAAGTGTGATGCTATCCTTCACATAAAGGTGATACAGTCGGCTATTACCTAGCGACAGCTTGGCTTCTTGATACTTGTTAGCAAACACATATACAGACAGACGAAGCATATATCATAGATATTGCACAAGACAGACAAAAAGAGAACAATAAGTGAAAATTCATTAGTAACAATCTTTCACCTACATGATAATAACTTCACAATACTGATATTGACAAAGGCCCATTTGCATAAACAAGTTTTCTGACAATCCGACTTTTAAACGCATCATCACTAATACAGACTAAAAAAATTCCCACCCTATGGGTGGGTTCACTCCATTACATGGCAACTCAACTCCCCTCAGACTGCCCGTGGCCAGAGGTGGGGCAAGGTGGGGGCACACAAAACTAAGGCCCATGGACTGACCATGGTTGGTGTCCGCAACTGTGCAACACAACAGTCAGAGACAGAGGAGCATAACAGACAAAACACATAGACAAAAAAAACAAACAAACTTTTCATGCATTATAGTAAGATCACTGCAGACTAGACTGTGCAATGAAAATCAACCTTATACACTGGACACATTGCAGTAGGCCTATTAAATGGACGTGAGAGATTTCACACTTTACTATTACTCCACACAATAACCTCAGAACCAAACAAGAGATACAGCTTGCATTTAGCACTACTGGATATTGTAACACCAGTTCGTTGAAAGCATGACAGTTTTCATATAATGAATTTAAACACTGAAAGAATCAAACTCAAATATGATGTACATTATACACTTATCTTTAAAAATAGTTTTGCTGACACAACATACTAACATAGATACTTTGCAATGAATTTCACATCAAATTTGTCAGCCTCAATAGCACACAGATCAACCATCTGCTGTAGATCACACAGAACGTGTGTGTGTGAGAGAGGGTATGTGTGTGTGTACGGCTTAACGTACCACTGGACACAGTACAGGTCATTTTGGGGACGGCCTTTCCAGGCAAAATGCCTGTAGATCATACAAAAATGTAATATCAACCAGCTGATATCTGCATGCACTATACACCAACAAAATCATTTCCCATATGACAAGGACAAAAAATCCTCGCTTATACTATTAACATATACCGAAAACATAGCTAGAAAACAGAAAAAAAAACATATACTCCACCTTGCCTTCAACCACACTGCATATAAAGCTCACAGCAACACATAAGCCATCAATTGTACAAACTAACAAAACAAAATAGACTGTCAAAATATGACTCACTGAGCTACCTTAACTAACTGAAGGAAGGAGCACATGATGCTACCCTGCATCATAACTGATTATGAAGAGTCTGGGAGAAAGCAAACAAGACAAAAAAGAAGGTTAATAGTGCAGTAGAGCCTAAAAAGGCATGATGAGAAATGAAAAGTAGACAAAAAGTTGTACTACGTATATCTACTGCTGCTCACCTATATGAATGGCAACATGCCGTTTTAAATCACCATTACTTACAAATGCAGAACTGCACATGTGACAAGCATATGGCCGTTCGCCAGTATGTGAATGCATGTGAATCTTCAACGACTTCAAATACTTGTACGTCTTGTTACATTCACTGCAATTATAGCGTCGTTCCTGAGAGTGAGAACGCATATGACCATACAGTCCGGATTCTTGTCGAAACATTCGTCCGCATATGCTGCAGCAGTAGGACAGCTTATCAGAGTGGCAACGCATGTGAGCATTCAGACTGCCACTGTATGCAAACGTCTGGCTACATACGAAACAGGTAAATGGTCGGTCACCAGAATGTGTCCGCATATGAAGCTCGAGACTGCGTGAATGGTAAAACGTCTTCGGACAGATGGTGCATTGGTACGGCGGGTTGCCGGTGTGCACTCGTATATGCTGCTTCAGTGAGAATTTCTTCACAAAACATTTTCCACAGGTGGGGCAGGAATATGGCTTCTCCCCAGAATGGGTTCGCTTGTGAGCTGTCAGACGATGCAGCTCAGAAAATGTCTGCTGGCAAATGTCGCAATTAAAAGGCTGTTCACCCATGTGACAACGAACGTGCCTCTTCATCACTTCGAAACGTGAATACTGCTTACTGCACATCTTGCAGACATACTGCCAAGTGCTGGCATCAAAGTCGACGCTACTTTTACAGTCAGCAGCTACAGCCACCATGTCATCTTGCGTGTGGGTATGCATATGTGCTATCAGACTTGTTGAGTCGGTGAATTGGCTTTTGCAAACATCACAGGTCTGGGGACGTGCCGTTAGGCCAACGTGTATCCGACTATGTCGTCTCAGTGAGGAGGGATCAGCAAATGCCTTTGTGCAGGTGGCGCAAAAATATGGTTTCTCGCCGGTATGTGTTCGTTTGTGAAGAGTCAACTGATGTAGATGCGCAAACGTCCGCTGACACACATCACAAGCATATGGTTTCTCGCCTGTGTGGGCTCGTTTGTGAACAGCTAAGCGACTTAGACGTGTGAATGCCTGCTGACAAACATCACACGTGTGTCGTCTTTTGGTGGCATAAGAGCGAATGTCAGATCTCATCACTTCACCTTGCATGTGGGTATCCATATGTGCTGTCAGAATTGCTGATTCTGTGAACTGGCTTTTGCAAACATCACAAGTATAAGCACATGCTGGCTGGCCAGTGTGTATTCCAATATGCTTCTTTAGATTGCATGGATCAGCAAATGCTTTTGTGCAGATAAAGCAAACATACAGTTTCTCACTGGTGTGAATCTGTTTGTGTCTTCTGAGTGAAGATGGATCAGCAAACGCCTTTGTGCAGGTAAGACAAAAATATGGCTTCTCGCCAGTATGTGTTCGCTGATGAAGGGTCAAGTTACGTAGCTGTGTGAATGTCCGCTGACACACATCACATGTGTGTTGTCTTTTGGCAGTATGAGAACGGATGTCACATCTCATCACTTCGTCTTGTGTGTGGGTATTCATATGTACTGTCAGACTTGTCGAGTCCATGAAACAGCTTTTGCAAATATCACAGGTGTGAATACATGCCGGTAGGCGAGCATGTATCCGTCTATGTCGTCTCAGCGAGGAGGGATCAGCAAATGCCCTTGTGCAGATGGGACAAGCATATGGTTTCTCGCCGGTATGTGTTCGTTTGTGAACAGTCAAGTTACGTAGCTGTGTGAATGTCCGCTGGCACACATCACACGTGTGTCGTCTTACGCCGGTGTGACAGCAGATCTCACGTCTTATCACTTCATCTTTCGTGTAGGTATTCATATGTGCTGTCAGACTTGCTGAGTCCAAGAGATGGCTGTTGCAAACATCAGAGATATCAGGACATGCTGGCAGGCCAGTGTGTATTTCAAGATGTTTTTTCAGATTGCATGGATTGGCAAATGCTTTTGTACAGGTAAAGCAAATATACGGTTTCCCGCTGCTGTGAGTCTGTTTGTGTCTTTTGAGTGTGCAGGGATCAGCAAATGCTTTTGCGCAGGTGGAGCAAGAATATGGTTTCTCGCCAGTGTGTGTTCGTTGATGTCGGGTCAAGCCACTTCGGTTTTTGAATGTCCGATGACACACATCACAAGCATGCAGTTTCTTAAAAGTGTGTGTTCGTTTGTGAAGAGCCAAGTGAATTGGGCGTGTGAATGTCTGCTGACAAACATCACACGTGGATCTTTCACCAGTGTGTATTCCGATATGTTTTTTCAGCATGCATGGATCGTCATATGCATTTGTGCACATAAAGCAAACATAGGGTTTCTCGCCGCTGTGAGTCTGTTTGTGTCGTGTCAGTGAAGAGGGATCAGCAAACGCTTTTGTGCAGGTGGGGCAAGAATATGGTTTCTCGCCGGTATGTGTTCGTTTGTGAAAAGTCAAGTTACGCAGCTTTGTGAATGTCCTATGACATACATCACACGTGAGTCTCATCAATTCATCTTGTGTGTGGGTATTCATATGTGCTTTCAGACTTGCTGTGTCCGTGAAATGGCCTTTGCAGACATCACAGGTGCAAGGACATGCCGGTAGGCCAGCATGTATCCGACTATGTTTTCTGAGCGTGTAGGGGTCAGCAAATGCCATTGTGCACGTGAGGCAAGAATATGGTTTCTCGCCGGTATGTGTTCGTTGATGACGAGTCAAGCGACTTAGCTTTGTGAATGTCCGCTGGCACACATCACATGTGTGACATCTCATCACTTCATCTTGCGTGTGAATATTCATATGTGCTGACAGACTTGATGAGTCCACGAACTGGCTTTTGCAAACACGACAGGTCTCGGGACATGCCGGTAGGCAAGCATGTATCCATTTGTGTCGTCTCAGTGAAGAGGGATCAGCAAATGCCTTTGTGCATATGGGGCAAGAATGCGGCTTCTCACCACTATGTATTCGTTTGTGAAAAGTCAAAGTAAGTAGTCGTGTGAATGTCTGCTGACACACATCGCATGCATGTCGTCTTTCCCCATTCTGTGTCGTACTGTTACTGTCAGTACTTGCAGCTAAATCTTCAGGCTCCTGCTTGAGTGACTGCAAGATTTCTTGCTTGACCTCTCCAGACCAATCTTGAATATCACTGTCTGATGTCCTGGAATCAGCAGTATTGCCGGTGAGTGGATCAATCTTAATCAACTGAGATACGTAAGTATCATCAGTTAATGCTGCAGATGAACGTGGTTCCATGAATTCATTCATGTTCACAGCAGCAAATGTTCTGCAACCATTAAAAAGTAAGTGTCAGTCTTGCAGAGAATCAACTACAAACGCAGCAACAGAAATAGTTAAAAAACACAATGCAGTTGTGTGGCAAATACTGAAAATATTTAAATAATATACAAACACTAGAAAACTACAAAGTAAGGTTTAACTATATTAGAATGTTAGTATTTGGGTACTGGGTATTGCGCAATATTTGCCAGAAATTGGTAGCATTGGGTACTGGGCAATATTTTTTCTTGGCTGTGATATCCAACATGGATATTGCTCAACAAGTACTGATAAGTGGTAGCGAACAAGCCAGGGGGGCAAAGGAGCAAAAGGGTGAATCGTCTAAAGCGTGAGGGCGAATTAGCGAAGGGGCGAACAGACCAGGGGGCGAACAAGCCAGGAGGCGAATCATACACGTACGGACGGAAGATAGCGATTAAGCGGTCTTATCTTCCGTCCGTAAATTAGGGTTGTGGTTAGGGTTGCGGATAGAGTTATGGAATTAGGAACTTAAGGCTAGGGTTAGGTTTAGGGTCAGGGTTGGGGTTATAGTAAAGGTTAATGTTGGGGTTAGGGTTAGGTTTAGATTTAGGGTTAGCGTTGCGGACGGAAGATAGCAGTTTGGCAGTCTTATCTTCCGTCCATACGGACGGAGGATAACACTGAGCAATCATACAGGCACACAAGGAGCAAATCAGTCAGGAGCAAAAAACCAAGAGGCAAACAGGGTAGGAAGCAAATCAGCCAGTGGGCGAAAAAGCCAGGGTCGAAACGGCAAAGGGACGAAAAAGCCAGAAACCGCCGCCACCTGCTATATGAGCGGTGCGCCACGTCACGTTTGCGAAAGTTCTCGGGTACGAAAGTTCCGGTTACACTAACTGCGAAATGCAGCGGCTACTCCGGTTTATTAATCTGCATATACCTTTCGTTATTGCTACCAAATTACATAACAATATAACAAAAACTGTAATAAAAAGCAGAATGTAAACAAAAACCATAGATAGCTACAAAGAATACGTATTATCTTCGGTGGATGTGAAATTAGTACAACTAGGGATGGGCAGATAACGAAATGTTAATATACCGATTCGATACCCACATTAAACATATCGTACGTATCACGGTATCATACCAACGAACTAAATATCAGAATCTTATGTTGATCGCGATATTGATTTGGTGGTTTTTGTTTGGCGTGATCATTTGTCAGTTTAAGGATATCTGTAAAATGTTTCATTTTGTACATTTTTGGCCGACTGTTAAGTTGAGTCACTTTTTGGCACGATGTCGTCTGTCTGTCTGTCTCTACCGACGGAGAAGGAACGTTAGGTAGCTGACTAGAAACTTCAGTTTGAAGAAAAAAATCGTAACCTAGGTCGCCTACTATTTTTTCATACAGTTCAACTTCCATAGAGTCGTTGTTCATCATTACAGTTAGCAAAGACAAGAGTTTTTCTTGGAAAAAGTTTCAAAATTTTATTACAGCAAGAACAAAGACAATATTCTCATCCAAGCAAACAAGAAATGCAAAGTTCAACTTCTCTTTATCTAGACTACAGTTTTAGTTATACTTCACCTACAGCATTAGGCATTAGACAAGAAGTTAAACAAATTATGGCCAACGTTTTTTATTCAACGTTTTTTAAAAATTTTTGTCACGTTTTTATGTTTATTTTTCTAGAACGTTTCTTACATCTATGCTTCCGACTGTGACGTATATACACTTGGCCTTCCCTAGCAGCAGCTGGGTTTCTTGCGTATATTAATGACAACCTTGCCAACGAATACTGCCGTTGAGTGTTATTAATCATGCACATTTTTGACAGTCTTTCCACTGTGCCCAAAAATGTCATGTTTTCGATTCTTTTTGTCGCTTAGACTAGAGTCAACCAGTGGCTTCTATCCCTATCACTGGTGGGCACAGCTTGTGCCCAGTAAAAATAGGGGAGTTTGATAAGATTGTAGATCAAAATTCCTTCTCTATTTATTACTTGCCCCCTAATTTTCACTGGGAAAATTACACCCTTAACAAAACTCCCCCTATTTTTCAATCTGCACCTTTAACAAAAATCCCCCCCCTATTTTTCACTAGGCAATCTACACCACTAACAAAACTTTCTCACTAGAGGGAAAAGAAGCCCAAAATGGAGGGGAAAACTTGAGTCAGAAATTGGGGGGACCTCAGCACAAAACTGGGGGGGGGAAGTTGCACCCGATTTTGATTCCAGATTTGCGGGGATAGAAGCCACTGGAGTCAACACAATACAGTGCTTCAGTGTTCACTTCACTCTAATGCAGGCAGTAAACTGAAATTATAAAATATTTCTGATAAAAATGCAGGCAGCGAAAAAGGTAAATAAAATAACAGTTTCACCTGATAATACGCTGTAAGCAATAATGAAAAATTACCATGAATTAATTAAATACCAGTAACACTGCATATGCAAAGAGTCAAAAATTTTATGGAATTTTACTTACCGAAAAGATCGCTTTAAAAAATACTAATTAGGTCCACATGTGTACAGAATCTTATAAAATCAGAAATACTAGATCACAGAAAATGGGACTTGGATTTGCCAAAAAAAAATCAGTACATTATCAACAAACTGAAAAACCGATCACTCGATTGATCGACTGATCCATCCATCAATCAGTTTATCTTTATTTACTCAAAACAAACATATCCAACATTCACGAAGTGCATATCACAAATATTTACAGAACTGTACATGCAACAAAAATGTGAAAAGAATAAATTCCAGACATTGTACAAACTTCTCAATTTAGCACATTACGTGCACTGTTTGAGACTGTACACAATGTTACTGTTTCTTCATTGCAACAGCAGTCAACTTACAGTGACCAAGCAGCAAATGTAGCCATCAGTCAACCACTTTGGCCTCAAAGCTAATGCTAAAGTTTATTATCAGTATGAATAAATTAGTCTCTAATGCTTGGCGCTTATTCATTAGAAAGCTCTAAATACAACTGGATGTACAAAGTCGGAAAACTTTGCCGCCACAAATTTCTGACACATCAATAGCAATTATAAAAGCTGCAGCATAGGCCTACACTGGAGTCGTACTTCATTCAATTAAAAGCAGTTAATCGGCCTTGAATAACGCGAAAAAGACCTATATATAAACAACAGACAGCTTCAGTGAATTAACCAGTTACTACAGGCTTCATGTTGCTATGATGCAGCCAGAGCTTCTTTGTGTCTCTCCATCTCCTCTGCAAATACCACAATGCAGTCAGAGTTATCAATCTACGTTGCATCCCAAAAAAGGTCCTCTACTTTTTGATCTCAACATGAAAAAAATATCAGATTTTAATATTTTGCAAACACGATATTCCTCACGCAGCTGGCCATCTGACAACCAGTTGCATCGGGAATATGAAATATGCATGCCAAGAAATTATTAAAATTGCACAATCGTTCTTCAAGTTACAATCAATAATGTTGGGTTGCTTTTCTGGGACACCATGTGAAACTAAATGCAAGTTTCAAAATAAAACAGTTTCAGTAAGACGAACGTATTACCTTGGAGATATATGCACCGAATTATTCTATGAAACAGTTGCACCTACTTGGTTTCAACTTCTCTTGCGGCACTTCTGGCAATACGAAATCTTCCGCAATTTCACCCGATGGCACAGCTGGTAATGTTGGCAAGGCTTCTGCAGACTGATCCTGTAAACAAAATTCAACAATGCACAAATCGCTCTGAAAACTAAAAAAAAACTCCACAGTACAGCAGGCATTAATCAAAAATCAAACTAGAAAGCAGTTGTAGCCTGCAGGTACCTCCGCCAAGGCAAAGCTATTTGCCAGGTGGCGTCACCATCTTCGCTTTGCCAGCGGTTCCCTTATGCCCCCTTTAACGCAATGGTAACTAAAACTTCAAAGTGATCCAGAATCCAGGATTCCTGCCGGATCATGCCCAAAATTGAATCACTGGTAGTTTATGCCATGCCCGACATACCCTCAAAATTTCAGGAAGATCCGTCCATAACTTTTTGAGTTATCTTGCTAACACACAGACAAACAGACAAACAAACAAACAAAAACCAGCAAAAAAACTACCTCCTTGGTGGAGGTAATAAGCAGCAGCAATTCCCTCACTATACTGACATCTGACGGCCACGGTTTGTATGTGCTTGCCAAGAGAGTAAAACAAAAAAGACAGACATAATTAGAATAAGATAATGGCTTACAGGCTAGCTACGCCTTGCTCTAGGGTTAAAGGTGAAGTCGCTCTATAGTTCTGCAGACAAGTTTGCTGACATAATCCGACTACTTTCATGTTTGTACACAATCGACTTCACATAGATATCGATTTTAAACCTGCTGTTCACGAGATAATTAAGAGATCAACAGAATTAGTGAATCGACTATAAAAAGGAAATACACGAAGGCAAAGAACCATCGTAAAAAATGTGCGGTTTGGGTAATTAAAGAAAGAATTAACAAAGAAAGAAGAGCTCAACACTGCATTTATGATCAGAATTAGCAGTAAGCCTACATTTGCATCTAGCATATACCTATGTTTGGAATTAGAAAGAGAAAGTTCATCCAAAATTAGCTGCATCAGACTAAGTTAAAAGTTCAACGCAATTGATGAGTAAATTCAAAGTAAGTAGTTACATCTAAGTAAAACTTCAAACTTAAAAGATGCTGCTTTCTACGACAAGGTGCTGTTCGCCGGGTCACCACACACTATTGTATTGTAACGTGCTCATTGCCTGGGAATACTCTGTCACAGGGAAAGACTTCATCATGGGAAACTATTTAATGTGACATCACCAGACAGACAGTTTTGACGTTGACGACTTAGACCTGCTGCACTATACGAGTTCCGACAAACACGAGTTTGCGTGTATTTCAATGGCGGCCGTTCACATACATGTGAGCATGGGTTACCTGTGAATTTCACTTGTACAAGTAGTTTTAGTGCAGGTCGTGTTTTTATCCAACCCGTGCGCAGTAAACTACACGTAAATAACATTAATATAAATTACAAAAGCTGTGGCTCATATTTGACGTCAGAATTGACGTCAATGTAAAATTGTTCATCATTAGAGGTGCGTGGATAGTAAAATTATCAGTGATGTGATGGAATATTACTGTTTTAATGGCAAAGCATTTCCTAGATTCGATTTCATTCAATATGGCCGACACACACTGAGTTATGTCCTTGTACAAGTAACCGTGAACGTTCCACTCGTACGAGTGAAGCTTCTATGGGCCATAAACGGAAACCCGGACTCGTACTCATACTCGTGTCTATGTCAACGCAGCCTAAATTGAGGGCTGTTCTGAATATGTCCACTGAACCTAAGCGAAGAGGATGACTGAAGACCAATGTAGCCAGTTTTATTGTCCGAATATTTTCTGCACTGCAGTAACAACACCCCAATAGGTAATGAGTAAATTACAAACAAATATAATACAATAAAATTTAAAGTAAAAAATGCCTATGGCACCGCAGTCACTATCATCTTACAGTCAGATATAGGAAACAAGAGGAAAACAGACGAGTCTTAAATTTGGTCTTAAAATGTTCGCAAATGAGACGCACTTTGACTATTTGCTCAAGTTCCTTCAAGACATCATCTTCATCCTCGTCTGTTAAGCCACCGGCAAGCAGATTGTCAATCTCCTGTACACGAACAGCAAACAAGCAGAAATTTAAAAAAAATAACAAATTAAGACATTTTTCAAAGCAGATGAGAACAGATTTCGATAAAGCTAAAGTTATGTAATCACAAATGTCAAAATCATGTACATCACTAATCATAAATACAAACACCATGAATAGTCACTACAGTAAAGACGACACTGCAATGCCCAAACATTAGTGCGGATGCTTCTGCCTGCCGCTCACTCAAATATCTGACTCCAGCATGACCTTGAATTACAACCTTTGACCTCCAAATCTGTTGCATTCATCTTGTCCCAAAATGCATCAGTGCTCAAATTTTGGTGCACATGTAAACAGCAATTATGCAAGACATCACTGTTATAACAGTCAGGATGCAGAAGAACGATCCGAAAGCATAACAGCAAAGGCGCTAAAAACAAACTCATATTTTTGCCAAAACCAGCTTCAATTTTTTAATGACACATTCAGCAACGAAATAGTAAAATGCAAACAGGTGTAATGACAGCTTGGTTTTCCAACTGTCAGTGAAAAAAACAATGGGACAATTAACGATAGTACACTTTGACTCACCTGTTGATATTCAACAGCTTCCTGTGTCTCATCCAAGATCTTCTCAACATCTTCCACTGACAACAGCTGCACACAGCAGCCAAGTCTCACAAAAATGATGACAAACAAGACGGTTTACAACAGAATAATATCTCAACCTAGTGCCAACATAATATGTGGCTAACACTGCATGATTCCATTTCAATAGGGAGAACACCAAAACTGGGAATGACAAATCTCAAAACATTAAAACTACTGTACACCATTACAAAACAAGAACACTGTCATCATCTAACCCTATCACTAACCCTAACCCTACCCTGATGCTAATCCATAAGCCTAAGCCTAGATCACTACTTCCCAGTTTTGATACATAGGTAACCACAAATCAGATCTCTGATCTGTTGGATCAAAAATAATCTGACACACTGCTAAATCCTGCGCTGGAAAATGTTCACGCTAATTTTGTTTTGTTTTTCTATGCTGTCTTGATTTCGAGTTACGAGTCCATAATTAATACAGAATAAAAAGCAAAAGCTATCAGGATGGGCTGCGTAACTTAACTGTGTAATGAACTCGTTAATCCTTACATAAACACAGTCCGTAGACAAAGTCACTATAATGCTTCTCCTAGTTCTATCTGCAGATAAAAATAAACAGACAAAACGGCAAAACAAAAATAACAAGTAAAAACTGGGGTAAATATTTTACAGAGTTACAACTGACAAGCAGCAGGTTAGTGTCAGAAACCTGGTGCATTTTCTTCAATGCAGCGTTGCCATTCTTCAGACCTTCCACTACTTGCACTTCGATCTGAGCAAACTCCAAGTCATGCACCTACAGCAACAGATAGGATACACATTAGAAACTGGCTTAGTAGTTCTGGCAAACTACTCCCTTCAGTGCTATATTAATTCAATTGTACTAGAACATAAGTTACTGGATAACGGATAACGTTGCGCAGACATGACTCCACTCCAATGTGGAAACAAACAAGTCCTATTTTACAGATGTAAACAATGCGAACATCTCACTACCTAATGACAAACATTAAATGATAAAAACTTACTTATGAAACATATATGTTAACTCCAAGTTTAGCAAGTACTCAAAAATAAAATTTTAGAATGGCTGTGGTGGTAGCTCTTATAGACAAGATGCTCTGCCTGTCAACCAAACATCGAAGCAATTTTTCACTCCAGAAACTGCATCTGGTGACAACTATTTCGTTTGTTACAATTTTCCCCAAGGTTGCACAGAATTCCACGAGTTTTCCAGATCCAGAAAATTCCGAGTATTATTCCAATTTTTCCAGGGTTTTCCCACTTATCCACGCTCGAGGCTCGTGGCCACCCTGCAAAACATCATGTATCAGCTGTGGCCAAACTTTTACCCATGTAGGCTGCTGCATACCAGTGCTAAATCACAGGATACAGAACTGCCACAGCGTAGTTAAAAGACAGCCAAGAACATCAGCATACCATCCTTTCAATGTTCTCCAGCTGTTTGTCAGTTCTGTCTAGCAATGTCTCCTGAAATTTCTTCTTCCTCAACATTAACATTGCCTTCCTGCAGAATAAACCAATGATTAGCTTTAATATAGCTGTTTGAAGTTCTTCCAGTAAGGCTCTTCCTGGAACAGAGGTCGGTTGTTGGTCGATCGGTCGTCAATATAACACCGATTTCATATACTCCTCTTCTCTACGTTAGGAACGTAGCACACGAGGAGTAAAAAAGCCAGAAAAATGCAAGAAAACAGGAATAAAATACTGTAGTTAAACAAAGTAGATACATGATAGAATGAGCAATTACACTGATAAACAACTAATGCAGGCTTCAAATAATCAAATAATTTGTATGCAGTGCAATGTATGCCCAGCTGGTAACAAAACAAGATGAAAATAACTGAAATCAGTTTGTTCATACTGTTTGTTTCCACTGTTGAGAGCTTTCTTAGCAGTAATGCGGTCCTTCTCTAGCTGAATGTTTATCTTCTTCTGGTAGATTTTCATTTGATCACGCTGCTGCTTCAATTGCTATATCAGAGCACACATAATATTCACTCGTAATTATAAAAAGAACCAAAGTAATTGAGCAAAATGTGGAATATCTACTAATTTGTATTCACCAAATAGCAGCACAGGATTGAAGGTTTGGCTGCAATTTGCAATCGAATGTTTTAGCTAGAGGTTTGACACCCAAAACTCCCCTTCCTCTGGAGGGTCAAGGACCCCATCTAATACAATGGGTGACTTCACTTTTTGACTTAGATTTTTGCTGAGCCTTTTTGCTGAGCCTAAGCTAAAGCTGAACGCTAAAGTCTGTACTTAGACCAAAGTTCAAGTAAACGATTAAAAATGGCAGAAAACTGGTAAACCTAACAAGAAATAAATCAACCAGTTATGCTTGGACTTGGTTATTTAATTGTGCCGCACACGTAAATGATGTAATTATGTAACGTCTTTCGTCACTGTGGCATTTATTTTTGGTACCAGACTGTTTTAGTTTACTAAACTATCCGTGGTAGTCGCCATGTTTTCGCTCAGCGAAATCACTTCACTTTTTGACTCAAGTAGGTACTCAGACCGAAGTTTAGGCTGAGTGAAAGTCTCAGCGAAAGTCTAAGTCAAAAAGTGAAGTCGCCCAGTATGTTGTTGGACGTCACAAGTGTACTTGCTAAAGGGCATCTAAATCCATCAAATGGTTCAAGAAAAGCACATGAATAAGTGAGACAGATGATGACAGACAGAGAGACTATGCTATAAAAAATGTGTAGCAATAGGTGATACATGATTCTGCCTAAAAACACAGATCAACAACAGTCAGCTAAAGCTAATGGCATAACCAAAGCAATCTCTAATACATCATAATTTATCAGAATAAACAGAGCTTATATGACAACAGTCAGACTACAGTTTTCCTCAACTTTGTATTCAGGATCTGATATGAGATCGAGTTATCCCAATTCAATTTGTCAAATGTCATAACCAATGTATTAAATTTTTAAATAAAACACCTGTGTAAAATGAACTCACCAGAACAGCTTTATCCTGTTCAGTTACTCGTGTTTCTTTCTTCCGACCAAACAGATTTCCCATCGTCAGTCACTCAAATGATGATCACAAGAATGACGATATTTTCTACATATGTTGTTCCGCAAATGTGACCAAAAACATAAAGCTCTGCAATTAAACAAGATTCACTTTATTAAGCAATGGATGTCCTTCAATATAGCATGGTACTCAATAAAATGGTAAAATGTTATGCAAATACAAACATATAATATAAAAACACAAAATATTACAAAACTCTCACATTATGCAAGCAGCAGACAGTGATACACATAGCCAAAACATGTTTTATCAGTAAGTATCGGATGATGGTAAAAAGCGGATCAGCAGATGTGCAGATCTGTGAATGTTATATCAGTTAAAACTAGGAATAAGGTTAAAATTAAGGTTACAATTGGGGTCAGGGATAAGATTAAGGTTAAGAATAGGGTTACGAAATTGTTAAAATAATAAATTACAGCTTAGTTACAGCATTATCTGTTGTAACATGCGCAATCCGCTTTTTACAATAGCCATAAATATCAATTTTCACTAAATTCAATCAGTAACTAAATCGTAAACAATTTGTCAATTTTTGTTTCATATCATAATAAGGGCATACTTTGCTGCAGACAAACAAAACAACGTCCATGCAAAATTTACTATAATATAATATCTAGACACTCATAGATAATCAAGTATTCTGAGGACACAGCGTGGACGCTGAGCTAGCGGGTGTGTAGACACCATTTAGTAAAAATCCTAATAAATATGCATGGTGCAAAGCCAGCTAAAGAAGCACAAACAAGCCAGCGAGCTGTGCTGTCCTAATTCACGCCCATAACGAGGTGTGAATAACGTAACATGTGTGCGCGACGCTTCCACTCTTCACTGGCAATTCGCAGTTTTACTCGCAGTCGCAAAATCTATCCACAATAATCACATTAATCAGAAATGTTTACTATACTCACAACAACAAAAGTAAACAAAACTGAACTAAATATTCTATGTGCTAATTAGTGCTGCGCAACTATTATTGATTCAAACGATTTTATCGTATCGAAATCCGAATATGAGTAAACTAAATTCTCGACTAAATTGAATAATAACCTTAACTTTAAAGTTTTTACTCTTATTCAAGTCATAAATATTTATTGTGGTTTTTATTCGGTTTTAGTTCATGACATTATAATAATTTTTGCTTAATCGCATGCTCTATGCTATTGCATGCACAGGTAATGCTGTCGAATGTTACCTATCAGTCTGTTCAATGTAACGTTAATGTACTGCGATCATATAGGTTGGCCTATCTCAAATTTTATTACATGATTAGTTGTCCCAGTTTCTCAGCTCTTCACACACATCTTCAGTGACCTCGTGCAAGGGGAGCCTCTTAAATTTGTGGTAGAACAGAATTGGGTTAGAAAAATTTTGCAATTTTCAACCAATAAGTCACTTTACCTCAGAAATGGTGGAAGATAAGGCCAAGCAAGATTACATGATAATGAATAGGAAGTAGCATAATCGATTCCAATTGATACCAAAATCGGATAACATAGCTTTAGCGACCATAACACACAGCTATACTAATCATGCATCTTTCAAAGATCAGCATTAAATCTGAAAAAAAGATATTCATACTAACGTACTGAAAAGCTTCAACACTCAAGATTCAAGCATATGAAAATATTTGCATTCAGCTGCTAATTCTTTTGGTTTTTATTTCTTTTGGTTTTAATTTTTTAAGTTATTAGTGATTAGTGTGCTTGTTCATAAATGCAGTGTTTTCCAGTTTTCATAAATTCCTCAAGGTTACTGCATCATTCACTGTCATCACGAAAAATTTGAAAAAACTTGCATCATTACAAAAACCAGTAACAATATTTTTAATACAACGATGTGCAATTTCTACACTGTGGGGCATTAAAAAACACACAAATTTTTTTCATCATAATTGAAGAAAAGTGATCCAATTTTAATAAGTTTTGGTACGAATATTCCTGCCCATCAAATGACTGTTTAGTTTCCCACCTCACTTACTGTCTGTTTCTGCACTACCTGGGGAAAGAAAACGAACAAAATATTGCATTTTTAACCACTGGTGTTATTGCTTAATGAAAAAAACACACAAAACACCCATTTTGTCCATATTTTTATCATTTTAGCTGATAGTTTATTTATCTAATTGTCCACTTTTAACTGCCTATAAAAATGCTTGAAATGTCAGCCCGTGAACATGGGCTCGGCTCGGAGACACTTTCTCCATTCGTTGATAGCAGCGTCGATAACATTCTGCTTGTGACCAATCCAGACTTCACCAATTGTTTCTTACATTCATCAATATTCCTGAATGTTAAGCCTATTTAATAGACATGCTGCTGCACAACAGTCAAACCTTGTAATTGATTGGCTGTTGTGACCACATATACGGAAAGACAAAATTTTATAGTTTTTTTTGTTGTTTTTAATGCATATTTTGTCTGTTTTGTTTATACCAGGCAGTGCAGAAGCAGATGTTCGGTGAGGTGGGAAACTAAACAACCATTTGATGGCCAGTTGTGTCATAAATATGTGTACCAAAAATTATTAAAATTGGATAACCCTTCTTCAAGTTATGGTAAAAAATTTTTTAGTGTTTTTTTATGCCCCACAGTGTATATTTATATTTACATGCGAAAAGTACTGCAGCAGTCTTGCAAAGCGCTCTCACTATTCACTGCATTGGTAGGATATAATATTTCCAAACAATAACATAGCATAGTAAAGAGGCCAGTGTTAAAAAAACCACAAATTAACTACATCTAGCATTATTAGTTTTTTAACTTGTGCTATAATGCTCAGCTATGCAGTTCTTGCTGAGCTACCATGACAACAACAAATAACTAACAAATACTAACAGATATGCTGCAAAAATGAACAATAAAATCTATAGCGTACTACACAGACAGTTACAATTGGCTGTTTCCACACCAAGGTATCATAAGTTAAATAACAGAATGAGAATGCCGTAGTACCTCATGTTGATTAGTCCCCAATACTAAATCAATACAAAGTTAGTTCTAATCACAAACATTGTACAAAAAAAGCCATCGTATAAAAGCCATCTTGTCGTTAATACAAAAGCCTGGAGCATTGCAGCAGATCATGTTGCGTCAGTCTGTCTATCAGCATACTACTATTTGCGACAGATAAGACTGATCAAATGGTCAGGACGCTGGTCCAGGCGTGTATTGCCAGTCGTCTGGACTACTGCAATGCAGTACTGCATGGCATCACTGACAATCTTCTACAACGACTGCAGTCTATTCAGAATGCCGCCGCGAGGCTGGTCACTCACACAGGACGATGTGAACATATCACACCCGTTCTACGTGAATTATACTGGCTACTGGTGCGACGCCGTGTCAAGTTCAAGATAGCCACACTGGTGTTCAAGGCATTGAACGGCTTGGCGCCTCCATACTTGGTCGACAATTGCAACTTGGTCAACGACGATACTCGCCAACTACGTTCAGTGGCCT
>Ga0209367_1004251_pt1 | contig 19702 bp, 13 predicted proteins | sample WorMetLIZISLAND2_FD_187412 | JGI IMG/M metagenome (GOLD analysis project Ga0209367, IMG submission 187412) | Marine gutless worms symbiont microbial communities from Max Planck institute for Marine Microbiology, Germany - Olavius geniculatus... ...
TCAGGTCGACAAAAGCGATCCAGAGTGGTCGCTGGAACTCTTTCCTGGTCTGAATAAGGGTATTCAGCGTAATGATGCGATCAACAGTTGAGCGGCTCGGAGTGAACCCACTTTGTTCCAGTCTTCGACGTGAGAGGAGCTGGTCACGGACTTTGTTCAAGAGTACTGAAGTGAATACCTTCCCAAGTACAGACAAAAGCGTAATACCCCGATAGTTTCCGCAGTCCTTAGGGCTTCTCTTGCCTTTATCAATCGGCAGTATGATTCCTCTCTTCCAGTCGAGCGGGATCTCCCCGGAGTTCCAAGCTTGGACAATCACATCAGTTAGCCACTGCATTCCAGCGTGACCGCTGGCTTTCAACATCTCGGCACTTGTACCGCACAAGCCTGGGGCCTTGCCGTTCCTGAGCCTTTTAACAGCTAACTCCTTACCATTAAATTTCTTAGGTTGGCAATCAGTTCATATATACCCCCAAAGAAATATAAGAAACGTTATCAACAGAAATAACTGCCAATTCTTAGCAACAGTTTGTGGCATGAGAGCATGCTGAACCATGTTTTGTCAGTATTTTACATCCCAACTGTTTACTTACCAAACTGGGAAATTTTCAGTGTGAACAGATCAAAATTTTAGCAGAAGTCACTCAAATTAATACGGTCATTTGCATAAATCATTGAGTCATTTTTGCTTTATCAAATCTATTCCTGGAGCTTATTTAGTGTTTAATGGTCACTAATTGAATGGGTGACTGTATAAGGTCAAGTAAACCATCTCGGTATTATAACTAGCCATTCAGGTTAACTCAGCCTTTTATCCGTCCGGGGTAATCGAGTACCAGCCTGTCTGGCTGGAGTTAAGGTTCAACACGTTTACCTGTGTCACGCTGCAGGTAACACGGTGTGATACCATATGGCAGGTGACGCTCCTTACCTGTGAGACGGGTGAACTGTATGTTAAATGTGACAGGTGGAGCAGTTACGTCACGCGGAGCAGGGCCTGGGGTTGTTCGAGGACCACATGTCGTTCGTGCGCTCGTTGGCGTTTGATCTCAACGTCGACGAGACCACTCTGATACTGCTGCTGGTTATTGCTCTGTTCTCACCTGACCGTGATCGCATCAACGACCGTGAGCTCATTGCCGCTCAGCAGGAACGGTAGGAAAACGTGAACGTCGTGGCAATTATAAGTGCAGGCAATTGTCCACCCTAAATTTCTGACTATCGGAAAATTGTAGAAAACTCTTCTTGTTGGAAAATTTCTGTTCAAAAACTACAAATTTTGGGACCATTTTGGGAGAAAACTGCCGTGTATTTGATGGGAAAGGAAAATATGCAATAGTTGTGTGCTAAATATTAGTTGGCGGTAGATGTTGTGGGTGTTGTGTTAGATACACGGTCCTGCTGAAGCGCTACCTGGAGTCCGTTCTCCCACGCTCGGCCGCTCGCAGCATCTTCCCCAAGCTGCTGCAGAAACTGGCAGACGTTCGCGACCTCAACGAGAAGCATTCACTGGTTCTGCTCAAAGTCAACCCTGTTGGAATCCAGCCCCTCATGAAAGAGGTTCTCGACATCGACCGTTGACTGAGTGTTGCGTTCACTGATATACCCGTTCTGTTTGTCTGACTATCTGACTCCGGTGATGCAACAGATAATCAATATTCGGATGATATTGTATAAGCGATATTTTTTGTCGTTCGGTTGCTTTGTAAATGGCGATATGTATGTGACGTCCATGTCTCTCGGTGTAATGTCAGCAGTCTCACACTAGATGTCAGTGCACCGCAACTCAGCACGTTTTATTATACGCCTGTTTTGATAGGCCGCATTACGAGTTTTGCTCGTCCGTTTGTTTGTTTGTTTATCCGCTTGTTCATCCGCCCTTGAAAACAAAGAGGCGAGGAAAACCAAAATTAATGGGTGTGGCGCCGTCGCGCCTCGGCGTAAAAAATATAGTATGTTGCAAAATAAATGTAATTTAAAGCCAAATAGCACAAAAAGCGAATGCGTAACTCAGACTCACTGCATTTTTGTAAACTAGGGGTTTTTGCTTTCGTTTCTGCAGAAAATTAGGTGAAATGTTTTTTTGCTTTTTAAGAATGGAACGAAATAACGAAACAAAATTAACTTTTTCGATAATATCACTGCGGCAGACGTCTGTCATACGCTTGACGATGTTATTCGATACACCCAGCCTTTTTACTGCAGGAAGAAAGTTAATTTTGTTTATCAGCATTATGCTGATAAACAGCTAATGCCATAAGTAAGCATGGTTGCTAGCACCAGACTAAATATACATATTCTTGATAAGCCGGTTGTCTGAGAGAATGACGCATGTTGTTGCGTCGCAGTCGGCGAATGTCATTTTTTATAATCGGCCACTGACTGAGTCAGCTTACTGTAGACAGTCGTTGTCATCGTTATCATCGTATATTCTGTGCGTGAGTAAAGCTGTTCAGTGTGTTTTAAGTCAACTGCCATGCACAGCGAACAGTCAAAATTCAAGCGGTTGGTCAGGAAATGGCAAATAATTTTTTTTCTGCCGCACACAGTGTATCCGGCATTGCGAGGTGAAGAGCGACGACAGGTAGGGTATAAAGAGGGGCTTTCCGTCCCCAGCCAACTGGGTATCCTAGGGTAGCGTTGTAAGCTTTCCAGCGGGGAACTTCACCACAAACGATTTTAGTACATTCTTGGCTTTAAAATTACTGGAACGTTTCTGGTGCTAAAATGGGGCAGCTGTCAATAATTCCAAGTCAGAATTTGTCCACTTTGCGGAGGGGGCAAAGTCACTGGTGTTCACGTGCTTAGGCAGTGTAACTGATGATTTGTTGTTAAACAATTAACATCTGACTTGTTGTTACTGTGTTAAATGTACATTGTGTCCCAAAAAACATCCCGAACACATGTTCACATGTTTGTTCAATTGTAACTTTAAGAAGGATTATTGGATTTCAATAAGTTTTGGTATGTGTATTCTTGAGACAACTAGCCATCAAATTTCTTTTCAATTTTTACCTCAACCAATGTCTGTTTCTGCACTACCTGGGGAAAACAGAACCAACGAAATATTACTTTTCTATCCAATACGGTATGATTACTTAATCAACATAACACATAAAAACACATTTTGTTCACATTTGTGACACTTTGGCTGATATTATATCTAGTTGTTCATTTTTTAAAACTGTCTACAATAAAACTAATCGAACTGTCAGCCCATTATGGGAAAAAAGGCATGAAGACGCTTTCTCCATTCATTGACAGCAGTATGGATAATGTTCTGCTCCAGACCAATCCAGGCTTTACCAGTCGCTTCTTAAATTCATAATCATTCCTGAACGTCACGTGGTACAGACACTGCTGCATGACAGTCGAACCTTGTAATAGACTAGCTATTGGGGCCAACAGATCTGGATAGATGAAAGTTATTGACGTTTTTTCATTTACTTCAACTTTGGTCTGCTTTCCCCAGGTAGTGCAAAAGTAGACGTTGGCTGCGGTGGGAACTTAAACAATAATTTAATAGCCAGTTGTGTCAGAAATTCTTTTGCCAAAAATTATTAAAATTTGCTAATCTTTCTTCGAGTTACAGTCGATGATGTCACATATGTTTTTGTCAGGTTTTCTGTTTACTTCAAAGTATATTTCGCTTGATCTGCTTTCTTTAGGTAGTGCAGAAGCAGACATTGGGTGAGGTCGTTTCATAGCAAGTTGTGTCAGGAATATTCATACAAAAAATTATCAAAATCTGATGACTGGTTTTCAAGTGACAATCGAAAATGTCGGGGATGTTTTTGGGACACAGTGTAGGCCTACACCTGGTGACGCGACGGAGAGGCTAGGCCTAATGCCGCTGCAACATGTGCATTTGCATATAGCTTTAGTTGATGTGAATGATCTGCCTATACGACAATCGTCCTTATCATTGTCAGTTTGTCATCATCGTCATCATCGTCATTCTTAGTAGCAACATTTGTGTTTCTAAGTGCGTGTGTTCTATATACGAAGTTCGTAGCTGTATGGATACACGGGTCGCGTTTGAAACATGGTGGACATAATTAATTCTATTCGCTTTAGTTACATAAATTACATAAATCATTTATATTCAGTCAGTCGATCTCCTCATCATCATCATTACGTTGTTTGTTAGCAGCTTGTCACATCAACGCAAGAAAGCGAACATAATAACACGCAATACTTGAAATATGAATTTTTGAAGTTTACAACTTGCACTTATACACCGTGGTCCATAAAAACGTGCCACTTTTATGTTTTGAATAGCTCCGCGTAGCATTGGCCGATTTTGATAATTTTTGGCGTGCCACATCAGGAAGAAACTCTACGCAAATGACTCTATTTTTGGCCACCTCACTCAAATACTGTCGCTACACTACCTTGTGAAATACAGGTTGTTGAGCCTGCTGCTTGCAAGTGGTGTCAACGTTTGCCGCTTGCATTCGCGCTGGAGGAGGACATTTTGAGCACATGCTGTAATAAAAAGGATGTGATGTGACACGTGTGACTTTTTGCGATACTGTCGTTGCCAATAGTGCTTGTCGCTTTTCAGTTAATTATTTCTGAGCCGACGCGTGCTCTATCCAGTATGAATTCATTGTTGTAAATGGCCAAACTACAACTTTTGCATTTCACAAGGTAGTGTAGCGACGGTATTAAAGTAAGGTGGCCAACGGAAGAGTCTTTTATGTCAAGTTCTTTTCTGATGTCGCGTGCCAAATATTATTAAAATCGGCCAATGTTTCACGAAGCTATTTAAAAATTAAAAGTGGCACGTTCTTTTATGGACCGCGGTGTTGATGGGTGCCGAGCTGTAACTTTTTTCCCGGACACGGTGTGGTTGTATTTAACTGCACCACTGCAGTGTACATCAGTTAACCGGTCATGTACTATACATCAATTTTTCAGTGCTTTACTATCATATGAGCTACCATTTCTACTAGACTATATACTGTGCGATAATAATAACATTAAAAATTTGAACGATCAGTATTGTGCTCATATGATACAGCAGTAGTGTACATTTCCGAGAGAAATTGTTTGTTGTGGCTACGAGTGTTCAAGCCTCAAATCGTCATTGTCTATGCATACGAGTGTTGTTCATACAACAGAGATGTATGCAATGCTATTTTGTGCAATTGTGAGTATTGCCTTGATTATTGTAAGTGTCTGTACTTAGGCGATGCGGCGAACGATGCAACAAAACGACGCTGCTATGCACGTGATGGTAATGTCACAGAACACCGCGACCAACTTGACTTGACGTTGGTCTGATAAACCAAAACTCCACTCACTTCGATCTCTTCTGGATTTGCCGTGCCATGCTCCGTACAACAAGCTGCACCAGTGCACCACATATTTGTAACAAAAGTCTACGACGGAATGTTATACGGTGGCTTGGCGGTGTAACGGTAAAACGTTGGACTTGTGATTGTGAGATTGTTGGTTCAGCTTCCGGTCAGGTCGCTATCATGTGGTTACTACTTGGATGTGTCTGTCTGAGGATAGCCTAGGTAAACTATCTCAGCATATAACCAACCATTAAGGTCAACTCAGCCTTCCATCCCTGCGGGGTAGGTAAATCGAGTACCAGCCTGTCTGGCTGGGGTTATGGCGGGGCGCGTTTACGTGTGTCGGCAGGTAACACTAATCCGATATGGCAGGAACGCTCCGTAGTTCTGAGTTGGGTTTCCTCATAAGAGCTATACAATTTTAACAGTTTGTTGTGCAGCTTTTTGTCCAACAACTACAAGTTTACAACAACTCGAACTAGTGGAGTTTGGGTCATATACAACAGTACCATAGTCAAGCGCACGAAAATGACTGACGTTATTGTCTGTCCGTCCGTTTGTTCGTCTGTTGGCTCGCGACACTGCAAGCTATAAGCTACCCTTATTGTCAGACACCATGTCTGTGGTTGTCTGCGTCTGTCTGTCTGTCTGCCCGTCTGTCAGTTCGTACAGGCATTCAGGTCTCATTGCATTTACTGACACTCATCCTAAGGGGGCGTCTACATTTACGACAAAACAAAACTAAAACTGTGTCGCGTATGATTTTATTTCAGTTTCGTTTTAGTGTGCTGCGTGCGCCGTTTAAATCGTCCAGACATGAGCGATTCGTTTTTACAAGAGTGTAGATATTTTAGCAGAATGTATACGATAAGCAGCCCGCCGCGCGTAAACTGTGTCCTTTGCAGCAATTGCAGCATGTTGTCAGGGTATCCTTATTTTGTGACCTCTTTCATATGGGTAGGGTTATAATCGGGATTTTAACCCTAACCCTGACACATATTAACATTAACATATTAACAGCTAGCTTTCTGACCTTGATTCTAACTCTGATCCGAACTCTAAACTAATCCCTAATGTTGATTTTAAACTCTAATTCTAATTTTAATCTTAACCACGTGGTTAGGTGGTCACCTAGTCAGTGGTCTCAGCTTAGACTTCCCCCGTTGTTGCTGTGGTTGTCATATTCGTAGTATTGAACAACTTTAGGCTAATGCACTGAAGGGTAAACTTATTGTACCGCTATTGACATGCACAGCCCTTTACATACACGTCCACATTTGACGGCGGTGTTGCAGTTTTTTACGTGATTTGTTTTTTTGTCGTTGCACATCAGATTTTATACTATGCAGTTAAACTGCCCTTACAACACTGTGTTTTGTTACAAACATATAACAGTGTCTTCTGCTGTCGTTGTTTTTTTGGCACTTGGCGCCTGCAGTGAATTTTGATGGGCAGTAGTAAACTTGTGCACTTTGGGGCCTTGCTGTTCCTCTATATGTTGCACGGCACCAGTGTTGTTCGTTTCTGATTGTTCTCGCTTGTATTGCTGTTTTTGCTGCATTGGAAATAAATAAAGGGACAAAGAGGTCGAGGTGCCGCAGGCATCGAGAACGATACGCTCCGTGTGTACAAAATGGGGAAGCCGTATCCTGTTCCGCAGCTGACAAGGGGCGTAGCGAGAGCAAGCGAGAAAAATGTTTTCCTGCATTTTCCTTTGATCGGGATTGATTCGAAGGATTGAGACATCCACCTTGGCTACATTACTGACATAATGAATTGGCGCTATATAACCAGATCCAGCCCGCGTATAGCAAGCAAACATTTTTTTCGCATTTCTGTGTTTTTTGTGTGATTTCCACCTGGTGCCATTGACTGTGCAAGTGCTGGCAGTTTTTTACCTAAACTAGCGAAAAGTGGGAGCCATGGCTACTTTACTGTCGTTCTATGAAAAGTTTCGCACATGCGTTGTGTGGTAGATTGTTCGGTAAAAGCAGGACGCAATGACACGTTTACGTTTTTTGCTTTTGCCGGGGGAGGGCAATCCTTTTGCCCCTTTCCGCGGGCGCCTGTGCTGAAAAAGTAACAGTTGAGCGCAGGAGAATCGTGTTATGTCGATCGATGATGTGCAGACAAATCAGTTATTAATTCAGTTTGCTGTTGTTAACGTTGACGTTCGTACAACACAGTGAACTTTTTTCCAAAGTCGTCTGTATTCTTTGGTCACTTACGACGTCGTGCACTCAACGCGTATTTTTATGCCTCTGCCACGGATGGCTGTCGGCGAAGGCATTATAGGCCTATTTACGGTATGTCCATGAGTCCGTCGCGAACAGTTTGCTAGCACAAAACGTGAAACAAGTGGACGGATATTCATTGAATTTCGCAGATGATATAGTTTAGACGACAGATAAATTTAAAAGTTCATAAGTTATAATTCGTAAAGTTATAATGATAACCCATCACAGAGCCACGGAGCGTCACCTGCCGTATAAGATCACACAATTTAAGAGCTTTTAAAGGTCGACTGGTCAAGATTAACGTAGCTCCAGCGTTAGATGTGAAGAAATTAAAAACAACCTGAATGTCTTGAGTTGTTACAGTCACGTTGCAGTACATTAATAGACGACGATGCGTTGATGACATAAGCCTACTCACATGACGTAATCACGGTCGTCGAATCAAGATTGAGGCTGCTAAAAAATCGAATATTTGAATATCGGGTATTTGTGGCGCGCGGAGGCATTGACACCGACGCTTGGACTTCGTAGTTTTAATATTTTTATCGTTTTAAACTATCGTAAATTGTATCGTGGTCAAAAATGTGAATAATTTAGCAGAATTATAAATTTGTGTAACAACTCGCCACTGATTGACAGCAGAATCAACGATCGACTGACCAAACTGCATTCACGCGTCGATTAGACATATTTTAAGATCATCAGTCAGCTATTTTCAGTCAGTGGCGTTGCATCCAAGCCATTGTCAGTGATTGTCTCCGTGTATCTAGGGCACAATTTAAGCATAAACTCTAATAATTTTCAAGCGAGACACTCTAGAAATTAAAGAAAACCCGAATTGCAGGATACAATACTGCATTACGTCGTTACCATGACTCACTCGATCACGGCGCGTTTCAACTGATTCAAGTTCCAACTGCACGGAACTCGCTGCCAGCTGACATCCGACAAACTACTGCATATCACAGCAGCTTCGAAAGACAACTCCCCTGTAGCCTACACGCTGTTTTAACAGAGCTTTTAACTTGTGCATTTTATTTGCTCAGGATTATTGCATTCTTGTGATTTTGTCAATACGCTACTAACGTAATGTTTCGTATCTTTTTTTTGGTTACGTGCAAATTTATTAAGCAACGTCAGTAAAATGGATTTTTGCGTCGTGAGATATCGACTCCACCTAAACCAGCGTCCGCGCGCCTGTCACCAGTACCAACTGTTACCATCAGGTTTTGCCTGCCGCGTTCAGCCCAAATTCCATTACGCCGTGACGGTGACGCCCGCGACTAGCTGGCAGCATCCTCACAACAAGATCCGGGGAAGTCCGTGCAACTTCGACGTTTCTCCCCGTGATAATTCCGCGATGTGCCAAAGTCTGCTTGAAAGTCGTGCCGTGCAGTTCATCTGTGATCAGAACGACGCAAACGGGTTTGTCGAGGACTTGTCACGGTCTTTGTCAAACCATATGCGACGGTTTAAAACCGCGAAACTTTTCCGTAGCATCCTCGTTTCGTGGTCCGCGTCCGCAACTTTCCCGTGACAAGCTCGTGACATTCCGTGACATTCGTCACACGGATGACTTCGGGAAGTTGGCCTGATGGAATTCGGGCTTTTCTCGACGCGAAGACCTCAAACACGGCGATCGCTCGGGCGATGCATCGACCTGAACACAGCTGCTGGTTGTGCCCAACAAACCTTGATGTCGATTTTATGACTGGCCCGATCAGTCGCACTGCCGTAGCTGCACTGGCCAGTGGCCACGTCTACGTTGTATTGATGGCTAACTAAGATCATCTGACTCACCGTCATGAGTGACGAACCGTGAAACAGATGGCGAACAACCCAACAGTAGTAAGTAAGTAAGTAAGACAAAAACGTTCTATAAACGGCGCAGTTATTACACAAAACGCCGCCGTATCACTGGAAGATGTTCGCCATCAACAGTGAAGCATCGTGTGTTGAACTACGGCTACTGAAGACGTGAGCCTATGATCCAATTGTAACTCTGGGGCGAACACAGGGAGTGAACAGACTGGCAGGAAGCAACAATACTCGACACCACAGACGTACCGCATTCAGAGAGTGCATGGATAAGTCTCCTCCACTTATCCAGAAACGCATCCCGTCCAGTAGGACCAAGTAATGCTATTTTTGGCAGAAATTGGTGGGATTGCGAAACCGTTAATTTTTATTGCGAAATGTTTCTGATTTCATCGAGACGCGTACGTTAACGCGGCCCCAATTTGTTTTCGCTCAAACCCCCTGCATATATGACTCACGTGTGGAGGGTTCTCCGGCAGCGCGTGAAGTAGCTGGGGGTATCATCGCATGACCATATATGGAGCTCCGTGCACGCAGATGTCATAATAATCGAAAAATCTACCGATACCTGCAAGCCGATCGTGATTTTGCTGCATCTGCCACCACCTTTCTCGGCCAATCCAACTGACAGTTTAGCTATAGTTTATAACGAGAAAAAACCAGAATATTGACCAGACGTGACTAATCCTAGAGCCTACCCTAGAGTTCGCTGTTACTATACACCGCGGGTCAAAAATTAAAACAAGCCGCCCAACTATGTATAAGCTACAGCTACTGTCCATATTGTTCATATTTTCTTCCAAATATGTACTGCTTACTTCAAAATTTTTACTAATAGTGATAATCACAATAATAACAACATTTTATAGCGCCGTTAGATCGTAATTTTAGTGTTGCATATCGCTCAAAATTTACAACAAACTGATTAATGTTTTGCAAATTTTACTTATAGGGTGTTTACGTGATCGAGCAGACATCGAGCAAATATAACGCATGCATAAAGCATAGCCTATACGAAGCAAACATTGAGCTGGCTCAAGCAGGCCTATTGGAACCCCGCCTCCTGGCTTAAATGTAGGCCTGGACTTAGGCCTTAGCCCACAGCTAATTGCGTGTTATATAGGCCGTCCAATTACAAACCGCCCGCACTCCTAATTAGCATGCTAATTGCCATAGAACGTCGAGCTAGTTGCTCGATGTTTGCTGGATCGTGTAAACACCCTATAAGAGGCCGCATTGGCCACCCATATTTGTCCCACCGTTTACAAAAGTAACCAAATGCGAAAACACCTAGCGATAATAATCTTTGTTGAGTAGACAATGCACTTTAGAATGCCATAATAGTCAACCTTAGACAGTTTAACCTAGAAACATTACCAGTGGTGCAGCCCTGGAGTTTGCTACAAACTTAGTTTTCGTCAAACTTTCAATTAAGCCTCTAAAATTACCTAAACTAGTTTGCAGCATTAACATGTTACAAGGTAGTGCAGCGACACATTTCAAGTATTGTGCTCAAAGCTGTTATAAAAATTGTTGCCAATTTTCTGCCAGGTCTGTCGGTGAAAGAATCAGTCAATATCTGGCGAAGATGTGGACACGAGTTTCCTCTGGATTCTACATGTATGTTATACACAGTGGGACAAAAAACAAGCAAATTTTTACTGACTGTCCATATTGTCACAGCCAGGTTATAATTTGCAACAAAGTAAACATAGTTATTGCAATTTTGACAATGCGGCGCACTGTGACTTCTTTACATAAGTGCGCGGAACATAAGTACTCGTACTCGCTCACTCATTTACTCACTCATGTAAAATAGGCTATTAATGTCAAGTCGGTTTCTCTATGCACAGTAGACCTGTTGGCCGAATAGGGTCCGGTCCGAATTGTTGGGTCAGCCTGGGTCGAAATAGCAGTTACGCTACTAAAAATTAAGTTTCTTAAGTTTTAGCCAGTTTGATCGAGACACGGTACTTCCACAGTGCATTGATGTGTGAACTAGTTGTAGCCTATACAGAGAAAGTGAGTCATTAATACAAACCCCAGTAATCTCGAAGTGCAGCGCCCATGCTTCTATTATAGGGCCTATCGTCTCCTCAACTATTTTAGCGCGTAAGCGACTTAGTAGGCGTAGTACCAGGACAAAAACTTGAGTGATTGATGTTCAGCCGTGTGAGATATTAATCAGTGGCCCAGTCGCGACTTGTTCAGTCTTGCGTGGTCGCACGACAACACAAGAGTGATAAGACATACCGGTACTAACCTTCTCGGTCGGTAGACATAATTATTTCACTTGCAGCCTTGCTCTTTATTAACAAGAAAAGTTTCTATTATATTGATGTAAGCGGTAAAATTAAACGTTTAACTTTTTTTCTTACACAACTACATTTAGTTTACGATGCTGAAATCGCACACAACATTACTGCACATTTAAAATGCCACTTTTTCATTTACGTACGTTGCGTGTTGCAGTAAAGTGATAGAACATGACGTCACAGATGTGGCTTCAGCTGTTCGTCATCGCAAGCTTCTACAGGTATGAATCAGTTCATTTGTTTCCATCACAACGCTCGTATAAACTGCAGCCTATTAACTAGTAGCTACACGTAAGCCACACAAAAACGCTATTTTTTACAACTTTTTACTAATTTGTTCTATCTCAAGTCTGAACACCATTTTGAGGCTGCTTTAGCCTATAAATGTGAACGAACATTAAATACAGCATAACGCCGTTTTATTGGTAAAACAAGAAATTTAAACAAATGCTCACGAGACGCGCGAAAGCCTATAGCAGTTCCGGTTAAGTAGTTTAGCTGAAAATCGGGGTGTTTACGCTAAGTTAATATACAAATACCAAATTTTCTATCTGGATCGCATAACGATAGTTACGTGGCGCCACCTTGTGAATGATATAGACTTGTGTCGCAACCCGAAATTGCCAAAAAAAATCCATAAAACCCTCTATTTTGGCGTTCAAGGTCATTCAAGGTCATTAAATTCGGGCGCCAATCAAGAGCCAGTATACGACTTCCTATTAGTGATAATTAGTAACCTAGGCCCTATCTTGCACTGTTACTGAGATACAGCGATTTATTGGCAAAAAAATCGCAAACTTTACCCACTTCCCTCTCATTTAGCGCTTTCGTTTGGGGGTAATCCCCTTCGAATTTATGGAAAAGTTTTACGGTTCCTGAAACTAGAGTCTTCCAGGCAGCCGACGGTAAAGATTTGGTGATTCTAGCTTGCACCGCTTTTGACTGATCCACCCGCGTGACAGACGGACGGACAGACGGACGGACAGAATTGCGATGGCTAAGACGAGCTGAAAGCAGTAGCTGCTTTCGCGCATAAAAAATCGTAAGTTCGAGTTTTGGAGTTAAAGTTTATAGCCTAGAATATATGTTTACTTTTAGTCACAAATGCTACATTTTAATATAACAACTTTTGGATTGTCTTGCAATTTTTAATTAAAATTGATGTAAACTGTTACGACTATTTAAAAGTTTTCGCCGTTTTTCGGCAGCATTGTCATCAAAAAAACGTTGTATTTGCAGTTTATACTTTAGTTGCGACCGTTTATCTACCAGCACTTTTTTCGTTTGTTTATGTGGAAAAGGGTCGAAACTGCGAACTTTCGTAATAATGAAGAATTATCATTTAAAAGCGATTTTGCTCAGTTTCTACACTCCGCTGGAAAGTGTGGCATTTCTATTTCTTAAACTTTTTGAATGCGTTAATTAAATTTATGGGTAGGCCATATTTTGGCTTTGTGTCGCTACGCGCGCTGCCATGGTAAAATGTAACGTGCACATGCGACCTTTTTGTACGCCGCGAATTGTAACTCTCGGAGTGCAAAAAGGTCGAGTTATATCGCGGCACGCTCGCGTATACATTTACGCGACAGCACGTACTGCCATAGCGCGTTTTAGCTATCGTCGAAACGTCTGTCTGTCTGTCCGTCTGTCTGTCACACTTTGCGCCCAAAATAAGGAATTTATTTTTTTCGCGATTTTGGGTTACGGCACACATTTTAAAAGTGAATTGCGCCAAATCGACTTAAGATAGACCAAGACAACCTGCATATGCAATTTTTTGCATTAAACGTAGATTTTACGCCTATGTTCAAAAAGGCCTGCGCACCCGGGCGTCAAAAAGGGATATTTCTTTAAAGGTGGTTATTTACCGCTACTGGCTTGTCTAGCGTGAAAGTGGTTGCAGACATGCTGTGTATCATAACAAGCAGTGACTAGTTTTTTTAGTGCTGTCAACTTCAATGACCTTAAACGACTGTAAATTCCCAAAAGTAGGGAGTTTTAGTGCTTTTTTGCAATTTTTGGCCGCAACGCGCATTTTAAGAGTGAATTGCGCCAATATTACTAGAGTTATTTTATTGCACGTTGTAAACTGATTCTCCAGTTGGCAACACCCATGCTGTCGCGCGTCACGTGAGCTTTGCTCAAATTAATTACTTGTTTGCGATTATCTCGGTTTTTAGTCGCACTTACGTCGTCGATTAGGGCCTACTACTCTACCCACATTTATCGCGGACGCTGACCACAAATGCAGTTTGCCTTAAAATGCGTATATAGCGACGTAACTGAACTGAACTGAACTGAAGTGACACGGTTTAGTTTTTGACGAACTGACCAATGGGCAAAAAAGACAAAATCATTGGTCATTAGTCAACGCATAAGTAGGGGGGTAAGCGTAGTCACGTAGGCTACCGACGCCGGTGCCTACTGTAATGCATTACTGTTTGCCCATTGGTCAGTTCGTCAAAAATTAAACCATATCAGTTCAGTACTTCAGTCACGTCGTTCTATACGCTTCTTAGTTGTCTGCGAGGGAACACGATGTGAATAATCGATCTTAGTTACACCTACTTAATCTATATACTGCGGCTTATTTCATGTTATACAACTGAAGCAGATTTCACCCGACCTGAGTATAAAAGTAACTGCTAATAACTAGCTATAAATACTATAACTGTGTCGTATTTGCGTTGTATTGCAGCGTCGGATCCGTCAATGCTCAAACAGACGGTAAGTTATTATTGGCAGTATACGATCACCGATGCAGTGGGCCTATAGACATTTTTACCCGCAGCTGTAATAAACTTTTTTTGCAAACTTTTATACACACCTTGTTTCATAAAAACGTTAAAAACGTCAACAAAAAAACTTGACAAGAATGAAAAAACGTTAAACATATTTTTACATCTATGCAGCGAACAACATTTTGTCATTAAATCAACATAAAATCATATCAATCAGCAACTGTTTTGAGCAGCTAAGTCTTGAATAACAGTTTGCTTTAGTTAATTTTTTTAGCAAACGTCTCTTGGAAACACTTCAAGCCAAGTTCGAGATAAAAAATAATGTTCACAAGATAATACAACATTAGCTTTTCCTGGTTGCTGTATTAAATGATGAATTTGTAGCTAGTCTTACTGGCTCAGTACTGTACTGTGGTTACATTTTTTTTGTTCATGCCCACTTTTTTGCCATTGCTGTGCTTTGGTCGATGCACTTTTTAAAAATTAATTTTTTTACAAAGTAACGCAACGAGACATGTTAGGTACGGCTTGAAGTTTAACGACAGTTTTGTTTAAACTTTTCCCTTACACATTGTACTCTATACATGGAGGTGATGCAATGGTGCGAGTGCAACTAGATGTTTTTGCTACTTTGTGGGTAGCCGATAGAGTATCAAAGTAGGTATTTGTCGTTAAAGAAACTGTAAAATTGTGCTATGCTAATACAAACGGTATGACCTTAGGACAAATATACAAGTCAAACAAGAAAATTTGACGGCATGAACTACGGATCGAACTAGTGGGACTACCCCGCCAACTGTTAACATTGGACGCTAGAGTCCTACTTATATTCACACCAAAAGATTTTAGAAGGCTGACAAGACCTTAGCTGACTGCGCATTTAACGGATTATTATGAATTAGTGAGTCGTTTTATGCGACATTTTGTATCCCAAAATAGAGGAAAAAGGACGCATGTGTATATTAGTCCTTTTTGGCCGAAATCTAAGGGATCCGTTTTCTTTCATCCGCTTGTTGGCAGGCCCCTATGATTATTTCTTCAATATTGTACAGTTTTAGTGGAAGTATCGGACTGGTAAATTTTATATTGACAGTTGACTATTGACGTGTTACTCGTTGCAGCGAGCTGCAGAATTGAGACCCAGGGATACGGTTTGGTTATTGGTGCTGCCAAAGAAGCGTTCGTCAAGCTGAACGCAGAGCGCGTGTTCTATTCGTCGTCCAGTAACAACGTTCCTGATCGTGGCGTCAACACGCTTCTCATCGATCCGTTCGCTTGCAGCGTCAGCGAGAAGAACCACTACGACACCTATGGTTCAAGTTCCGATGCCACACAGCTGAAGAATTATCTGGAGGGTTTGGCCGATAACAGCCTTCTGGTGGTGGTGACGTGCGATGAACCCAGTAGGCATCTGGGTCCTGTTCTGCCAATCCTGCAAGGTATGGGAGCGGACGTGTCGGATGTGGAGCACAGAGGTGCGTTCACGTTTGTCGCGAAGAAGGGCGCAGCAAGCATGACAATGCTTGACAAGGTGCTGACCGAGACCGCCAGTGGGTCAAGACAGCCGTTCGTTAATGCCATCGTTGAAGGTAAGACGTTGGATAGCTATATAACATACCAGTTACTGCTTTGGCTGGTAAACTTACGAGGGTCATTTTAGGCTTTTAGGACATCTTCATAAACGCGTTATAGACGTGGTTACGAATATAATTTAACGAAAAACATAAGGCTGTAGTTTTATTGGCAAATATTTTTTGCAAAAACAAATTGTTTTACATGTAACCTCACCCTAACTTAGTTTAGTACGCATTAAAGTTTTGTATAATTGATGTTCATCTGCCACGGTTCAGTGCCGCGAAAAATACACTAACGATCGGTAGCGGTTTGTGTTGTGAGAACCAGTTCTGAAAACCCACAGCTTTGGTTGTGTTGTGATTTGAGAAAGTGAATACTTGCTCGACACACCGACACACGCACACAGAGACCCACATCCGATGAAAACATAATTTCTGCCGTTTACTCCGTTCAGTTGGCGAACAAAAATAGAGCTATTTGGCATTTTGATAAAACGGAAAGTAAGCACAAGTTACTGTTTGTTGTAGGTTCCAGTCCAGATGACTTGACAATCGACACACCACGAGGTAAGCCTTGCTTACACGTCGCCCATGAAACATTTAATAGAAATCTAGAATTTGGTGTTTTTAATCGATCTTTTTTGTTTTACATATTAAAAAAATGTAGACAAAATTGTTAAAAACAAAATCGCATGCCAGCTTTAGTTTTGTTGCAGCTGCAGTGCTGTTGTAGGCTACATGTTGGCACTCCTATACTCACTAGCGGCGTAAGAGTTGTAAGAGTAAGACCCGTTGTAAGAGTGCTGCAAACTGCGCTCGTTTTACTGTAAGTTCTTAACGGTGGCCTATTCAAGATTTTCAACATTCTGGCACCACAGGAAAAGCGATGTGCAATTTTATATTAGTAATTAATAAGGGCGATGCAAGTGACTTTTCCATTTTATTTAACGACTTTGCTCGGTATCGAGTTATTTTTAGATTTTTGGATCTGAACTTCTAAATGAAGTGTTATCGGGGTTATCTGTGGCGGGAGAAGATTTTGTAATTCTGGCTAATGTATAGGTTACCACGGATAGACGAACAGACAAACGGGCTAACGGATGGATTTGTTGATGACAGCTAGAAGAGTGCTCTGCTTAGCAAGCTGTGCAGTTGATGCAGTGTACGAAGAGCTCTGCGAAAGATTAAAACTGGGGGAAAATGACTGTAGGGATAAAGTTGATGCTGTTTGTAAGTATTACTGGGATAAAAGCGCAACTAACTGCAAGAAGCAAAGCGAGAAACGCATACTCGGTAAAATATTGGTTCTTAGTAGTTCGATATAGAACCGACTATACTGGATAGAACCAAACGGTTCTATGCTGCATCATTTAACTTGTGCACGGTGTGAGTGTTGTGTCTGCGTTACAGCATACTGTCCGGTCGAAGTGCTGTCATACAACGCATATGGCACCTGTTCCGGAACAAACAATGATCATGAGGGATTCGTGAAGCTGAGCGGAACCACGGTCTGGGAATCTGGATGGTGTAGCAGCCTGACTAATCATCGTGGCGTCACCATACTGAAGCTCGACCCGTTCAGCTGCACGAAGCTCGAATCACGCACGTTCGACACGTACGGGTCGACCAGTGCCGCGACTGATCTTAAGAATTACCTGAATGGCCTGAGCCACGGCGACCTTGTCATTGGAGTCTCAGGCGATGAACCAAGCCGAGAACTGAGCGCTGCCGAGTCGACCCTGAGAGATTGGGGAGCGAATGTCGACGATGTCGGCTTCAGAGGAACGTTTGCTTTCATTGCGCAGAAAGGCTTCCCTGCCAAAACCATACTGGACAAAGTTCTTACTGACTCGGAAAGTAACACTGATCCGGCAAAGATCAACGTCGTCCTTCAAGGTGGACTAGCTACTTACTGTCTTGCAATCGATTACACACATGCACGGACTGAATATAACGACCATTTCTAGTCGGCATTCTTTTATTACCTCCGCCAAGGAGGTTATGTTTTTGCCAGAGTTTGTTTGTCTGTCTGTGTGTTAGCAAGATAACTCGAAAAGTTATGGAAGGATCTTTTTCTGAAATTTTCAGAGAATGTCGAGAATGGCAAAAACTCTAAGTGATTCAATTTTGGGGGTGATTTGAAAGGAATCCTGGATTCTGGATCACTTTGAAATTTTCGTTAACATTGCTTTAAATGGGGCATAAAATTTTGTTCCACAACATTTCGACAATGTTGTGTCGAATCAATATGCTTAGCGCATGTCTGCGCTCTCCGAGTGCTTTTCTAGTTGCGATCTTTGTTGGTGACTAGAGAGTTAAACGATCTCAACACCACACAGAACAGCACGGGACTCCTCATACGATTGGATGTGTTGGAACAAGAAATCTGAGCTAATGCTCATGAGACGCGCGAGAGCTTATAGCAGTTCCTTTTCGCAGGTAATCTTGGTCTATCTCCATCCATTTCGTCGCAATTCACTCTTTTGCAGCCAAAAATTGCCAAAAAATCACTGAAACTCTATTTTTAAGGTTTAAGGTCAATCAATCAATCAATCGAAAAAAAATGTATAGCGCGTCCTACAGTCTTGAACAGCAGCGCTTAACAACTAAAACACTACGCATAAAATATAACAATAAAACCTAACAAAACGGTATGATGATGTCTAAAGTCCGTACGCAATATTAAATAAAAACGTTTTAAGATTGTGTTTAAAAGTCGTGTATGTTGCAGTGTTGCGAATGTCAGTAGGCAGTTAATTCCAGGCTTGTGGTCCAGTAGTAGAGAACGCTCTTGAACAATGTTGACAATCCTAAGAAGCTCGTCACCAGTGCTTGTTATGTTAAGCAGCGCGTCTGTGCCTATCTGCAACTATTTTCACGCTAGACAAGCCAAAAGCAGATAAATAACCACTTTCAGAGGGGTATCCATCCCTCTTTGACCCCGCGTGCGCGGGCCTCCTTGAACTTAGAAAGTCCGGACTTAAATTGCTAAAATCTGCATTCAATGCTAAAAATTTCATGTGCAGATTGTCTTGCTCTATCTCCAGCCATTTCGGTGCAATTCACTCTTGAAATGCGGGCCGCAGTCCGAAGTCGCAAAGAAATTAACTAAAACTCCCTATTTTGGGGGTTCAAGGTCATTCAAGATCATCAATGTTGACATTCCTAAAAAGCTCGTCGCCAGTGCTTGTTATGATAAGCAGCATGTCTGTGCCTATCTGCAACCATTTTTGCGTTAGACGAGCCAATAACGGTAGAATAAAGCCCTTTTAAAGAAAATGCCCCTCTTTCTCCCCCTCGTTCGCAAAGATCCCCTTCACCCAGTGGCATGAAATTTTGTCACAAAATACTAGAGACAATAAACCATCATATGGTGCAAACCAGAAGTCTCTATCTCTCCTAGTCTTGGAACGGTACCGGGACGTGACAGACACCAGGACAGACGGACACCGGGACAGAATTACCATAGCTAATACGCGCTATAGCTAGCTATGCTAGCTCTCGCGCGTAAAAATTGATATAAAGTATATAAAATTGTAGCGTTATGTAAAGTAAACCAATGCACTAGTTTGTATTCATAACTGATAAGTAAGTAAGTAAGTAAGTAAATGATTTATAAAGCGCCAAAGTCTCAGAAAGAATCAGGGCGCATAGGATGATGGACGCTAGGTGGCAGAAAAGGCTGACTGAAAGTAGTGGGTCTTTAAGTGA
>Ga0209367_1004252_pt1 | contig 19697 bp, 17 predicted proteins | sample WorMetLIZISLAND2_FD_187412 | JGI IMG/M metagenome (GOLD analysis project Ga0209367, IMG submission 187412) | Marine gutless worms symbiont microbial communities from Max Planck institute for Marine Microbiology, Germany - Olavius geniculatus... ...
GCGGTCTTACAAGACTTTTATACAAAGGCATAATAGTTTCCTTAGACCTATCGGTAAAATTTCTTTTTATTACCCCAAGCATCCTATTAGCTTTTTTAACTGCCTGACTACACTGTTTATCCCACTTTAAATCTTTACTCACAATTACTCCCAAATCCTTTTCTTCATCTACTGTTTCCAACTTATTGCCACTCATATAGTAGTCAGCATGACAGCTGCTATGTCCAATGCGGATAATCTTACATTAGTCAGTGCTGAATAGCATCTGCCAGTCTACTGACCATTTTACTAAATTCTTCAAATCATTACGTAAACTTTCAATATACTCCTGTGAGTTAACAACCCTATATATTTTTGTATCGTCAGCAAATTTTAAAACTTTACATGCAACTGTCACATCTATGTGTTCTTTTTGCTAAACAGTGTTCTAGGTCGAGTAATAAGATTGTTCAGTGATTCTTAACCATACATGTGTATTAGTGTTTTATTTTTCTCTTTTATCACTTTTTATTATACATTTGTAGTTGTGTAGTTCTATGGACCTTATACGTCTGAATTAAACTGGATTGACTGATTGATTCCGACCGAAGTAATTTGCATTTACTACCAACTAACCAAGCGCAAGCGGTCAGATGCGCGTGCAACTATCCTATCCCACGACTACAGACAGTAGGCCTAAATATCAGTAAAGATAACATGCGGTAATTAGCAATACTGATCAATAGTTTTTAGATACTAATGAGCAATACCTTTTCTGGCCACAAAAAAACTACAAAATATCACCAAACGACTTTACAAACAACCGCTAGTGTAATGACGTCATGTTTACCTATAATTCGCACGCACATCTTAACACACGTTATAGCCCAAAAGTAGCACGATATCTGCTTTACGAACGACCACCTCTTTACATGCGACACCTATCGTACAGATGTCCGTCCGTGTGACTGTCTGTCGCGTTTAACCCTTTAGCTCTTGCGAGGTGTGGTGTGGTGATTTTGTAAGCGTGGGCCGGTTCTAATAAGGCTGGTACATTGTCACGGACAGTTGTCGAACTATTATTGGGCTACTTCGCTGGCGGCGGTGGTGGCCGGTGTTGAGCCGGGCCAGCAACGCACTGGATGATTCAGGACACTGGGGGAGGGGCGTGGCAGTGTGTTGTTGAAAGGTCATTCGTGACTGGCACGTGGTGTGACGTTGTTTTTTTCTTTTTCTTCAGTTATTTTAATGCACATATATTTTATAATTACACCGTGTGTGTGTTGTTATACCTAGAGCACCCTGCACTCTCCCGGGGAGGGCGCAGACGTGACATTGGTGGCAGCGGTGGTATCCGAGGATCCGTGATATACGTGATAGGCTGCGACTGGTCGGGGGTCAAATTATTTGTGCTGAGCTGCTAGTACGTGGGGACCCGGTGGAGGAGGGGGTTGTTAAAACTGTAGACCCCGAGTTGGAGAAGATGCGCTTTGAACATGAGGAAAGGAGGAAGAAAATGGAAATGGAATTGCGGTTAGCTGAAATGGCGGCGGAGAAGGAGAAGTTGGATGCTGAAAGGGCTGCAGAGAAAGAGAAGTTGGACGTGAATGTACGCTTGGTAAAAGAAAGGCTAGAGCTTGAACAGGCCAAGCTTGGTATGGAACGCATGAAACTGCAACATGAAAAGGACCTGAAGCAAGTGGACATGAATGAGAAGGCAAAGGAGGACGGGAATGTGGTAAAGCAGCTCAAACGATTTGGTGACGCTTTAGCTCAGGTCATAGGTCCTCAACCTGCTGACGTTACTGACCTCCCATCCTACTTCCAGGGTGTAGAAGCTCAGTTTACCAAACTAGATGTCCCTGCAACTTATCAGGCTAGGCTAATACACAAGTATCTTGCTCCCAAAGCCCGTGCCTTATGCTCACGTATGGACCCAAAGGTTCGAGATGATTACACACAAATGAAAAATGCTATCTTAAAAGAGTATGGCTTAACCGCAAAATGCTTTTTGGATAAGTTTAATACTCTGAAAAAGAACACACGTGAAACGTACGTTATGTTTTCATCGAAACTAAAAGGCCTTCTAACTCAGTGTCTGACCTCTCGTTCAGTCACCACCTTTGATGGCCTGCAGTCATTATTACTGAGTGACCGCATAAAGTCCGCTTTGCCAGAGCATTGCTTAAAACACGTCCTGTCAGTGGAGAGTAATCTGGAGAAACCGTGTTGGCTTCAACCAGACAAACTGGTCCAGGTAATTGACGAGTATATGAGTAACGTAGGGTATTCCCCTAACGTCAATCAATTACCTGTGGGCCAAAATGCAGGATCACGTTTTAATGCTGGCACACGATTTTCAGTGCCGAATGTAGGGCACAATGAGGCAAAGTCTGTTTCTAACCAGGCCACGGTAAAACCCGGCAATCCCGTTGATAATAATGGGGAGGTAAAGAGATGTCACCGCTGTAATTCTGCATTTCATTTGATTGCTCAGTGCCCACAGGACAGGCCAACAGGACAGAGGCGCACGCAGTCGGGACAATCTGGACAGAGAAGACAGTCTGTGAATGCATGTAGTACTACAGACTCTTCTGTTGGGTCACGTGACCATTCATTGACTCAGGCTAGCGGTGGGCGACCACTGTTGGCTGCGGCTGCGACACCTGCTACCCAGCCTGCTGCGACTGACGGGCTGGTAGCTTATGTAAACAAAGTGACGGTGCAGGACGACCTGGATTTTTCACGTCCACTGTATACATGGAATGAATCCAGTAAATCGCAGAGTTGTTGCGAAAGTGTTTGTGATATGCCGGAAGGTGCCGATTTTACAGATGGTTTGTTTGATGATTTGGATAGCAGCGATGGCCGCTCTTCGGGTTGTTCGCACGAACGTAAACCCATAGAAGTAGGCCTACCGCATTTTAATATTCACCGTTTTGTTGCTGACTGCCAGGCAGCAATGCATTATGTAGACTTGCATATTGCTGATGTTAGTGGTAATCAGCTGACGGTTAACAGTCTTTTTGACTCAGGTACGCAGATATCCGTCTTAAAGGCTAGCGCTGTGGAGAGTTTGGCTTATGCCGTGTTGGGTAAGGTGACTTTGCAGACTTTCGATAAGCGCGCTTCAGTTGGTGATTTGTTATCCTTCGATGTGAAGATTGACGGTGCTAGGAGTTATCATCCTATCAGATTTGTTGTCTGTGCGAATGTCTCTCATGACTGTTTGTTGTCTCTGGCAGATTATCGTGGACTGTTGGCTGTTGCCGGCTAATTTGGGACAGACGAGAGACAGGGTGAGTCGACTTTTGGTGTGGCAAATGTTGATAATGATCCAAGTACTAGCCCAGAGTTTGCTCCGGACAGTGTCGTTGGTTGCGGAGACGATGAGGGCAATGACGGTGATATAGCTGTCGGTGAGTTGACCGTATTCAACGACTTGGTAGATCCGAACAGTTCTCAGGTTGGTGAGCTAATCGCTGAACAGTCGCGGGATAAGTCATTGACTGGGGCATTTGCTTTGGCTCGTGACAGTAAAGGTGGCTACTTTTTGAGAGACGGTTTGTTGTTTCATCGAGCGCAGATTCTAGGCCAAGACGTTGACAGACTAGTCGTTCCGATGGGTAGACGCTCCGCTTTGTTGGACTTAGCCCATGCACAGGTTGATTGTCATTCTGGTATATGTAAGACAAAACAGCGCATTGGCTTGAGTTTCACCTGGCCGACTCTTGTGAAAGACGTTGTTGAATTCTGTAGATGTTGTGATGTATGTCAGAAACGGGCTCGAGTGACTTTTCATGACCGAATACCGATACAGGCAGGTGTTGTTTCGACCGAACCTGTTTTCTCGCATTTCTAAATCGATTGTTTGGGTCCTTTATTTAACACTAAAGCCCAATACAACTACGCTGTTGTTTTCCTTGATAAAACCTCTCGGTTTCCACATGCTGTTCCACTTAGTAGCCTGACTGCTAAGAATTGTTGTGAAGCCATGTTGTCTTTCTGGCAATTCACTGGCATCCCTTCCAGAGTCTCAAGTGACAGAGCCACAAATTTCACCTGTGAGTTGACACGTGAGTTTATGCGACGTATTGGGTGTTCGCCGATTTTTTGTACTCCGCGACATCCTGAGGCAAATAGCGTTGAGCGGACGATTGGCACTCTAAAGTCTCTGATTTCCAAGGTTGCTCACAAACACCCACGGTCGTGGCATAAGTACCTCAGTATGATTCTTTGGGCCATGAGGGAGGCAGTGAATGAAACCACGGGTGTGTCTCCTTTCACGTTAGTGTACGGCAGTTTACCCCATGGTCCTTTGGCTGTCTTGAGAGAGATGTGGTTGAATGAATCAAACTTTCCAGCCCCAAAGAACAAAAGCACGGTTGAATACTTGACTGAGCTGCATGAGCGACCGACAACTGTGTTGTCGTTTGCTCAGTCACACGCTGAGAAGGCTCAGCAGCAGTATGTTGATCGGTATAATGCTCGTTCTTGTGCCAAGTCTTTTCAGGTTGGAGAACCGGTCTTAGTTCTCCAGAAGGATTCTTCGGCCTCGAAAGTTTTCAGTCGTTGGATTGGGCCTGGACTTGTCACTCATGTCCAATCTCCCAATTCTTACGTAGTTGAGTTTGACGATGGCTCGAGCCGAACGATCCATGTAAATCATCTTCGTAAGTTTCACACTAGGGCTCAGAAGGTGTTGTATGATCCCATTGGTTTGTCAGGGGAGCCTGATGTGAACTCATGTGCTATAGTGAGTGAGCAGGACCAAGAATTTGGTGACTTACATGCCTTTGATTATGACTGTGCAGGGATTGGTATTGACAGTAAGGATGACAGTCAGTTACCAAGTCAGTTGATTGACAGATCCACGCTTTGTCATTTATCAGCGAGACAGCAAGGTGAATTGCTGCAGATCCTTGACAAATATGCTGACTGCAAAGTCCCGGAACGCTTGAAGCAGGAGGTTCAGCGACAGTTGGATGACATGCTGGCTTCTGGGATCATACAGGAGTCAAATAGCCCCATGGCAAGTCCTCTTGTTTGTGTACTCAAAGGAAAAGGGGGTTGCAATGGCATTCGTCTGGATGTGGACTACCGCTATCTAAACTCCTACACAGTTGGGGATGCCTTTCAATCAATCAGTCAATCAATCAATCGCTTTTATTTCAGGCAGCATGGCCCATAGAAACACAAGACAAGACAAGACAGACAGGTATTGACAGACAACAATAAAAGCAAGGACAGACAATAGTTACATATGACAGTCCCTGACATTGAGGATGTCATCCAAAGAGTGGGAGGGAAGAGATATATAAGTACGTTCGATTGCCGACAAGGCTACTACCAGACTGAAGTTCGTGACAGACAGATGGCTGACTGCATTTGTATGTATAGGCCGTTTGCTCGAATTCGTTCGGACCCCATTCGGACTGAAAAATGCAGGTCAGACGTTTGTGCGAGCTATGCACGCCATTTTTAAGATCATTATTCACAGTGACCACAATCCACTAACATTTTTGACTGAGTCAGCTCCCAAGTCGAGTAAACTCATAAGATGGAGCCTGGCCCTGGCTGAGTATGATATCGAGTTTAAATACCATGCAGGAAAACTAAACATAGCAGCAGACTCTTTGTCTCGCCCGGGGCCAGAGGTCGCAACTTGCACTGACCAGTTGGTGGGGGTTGTTGTGTAATTAACTCTGTTGTGTTCATCTGTATGATACTCTTGATTTACTTCTGGTTACTGCACATGGTGTTTCTTATAAGAGTAGTCATATGTTTTTTTTCCAGTTCCAGTTATACACTACGGTTTTGTTCGTGTATTGTAGTGTGTGTACTGCATGAGTTGTGGTTGTTTTATTTTCTTCTGAAACATGGTACTGCCGTGAGTTTGTGTTGTTGTGCAGTGATATGCTGGAGTCAAGATGCAATATGAACTTATTCACTCTGACTATTCTGTTATTGGCATCTTGTCAATGGTCATGACTCCAGTAGACGATATTATACTATGAACGCTACGAATGATATCGGCTCATTTAAAGTTCATCCGTAAGTACTGTGAGCCCTGATTCGACTCCGATCTCGATGTTGATGGTGTGACGCAGACTGTATGTCAGCTTCTACCATCATCTTGGAGGGGAACGAATGTCACGGACAGTTGTCGATTGGGCTATATCGCTGGCGGCGGTGGTGGCCGGTGTTGAGCCAGGCCAGCAACGCACTGGATGACTCAGGACACTGGGGGGCGTGGAAGTAGTGTTGTTGAAAGGTCATTCGTGACTGGCACGTAGTGTGACGTTGTTTTTTTCTTTTTCTTCAGTTATTTTAATGTACATGTATTTTATAATTACACCGTGTGTGTGTTGTTATACCTAGAGCACCCTGTACTCTCCCGGGGAGGGCGCAGACGTGACATACATCAAAACAATTTTTAAATGTAAAAACACAAAACAATTTCAAAAGTACAAACTAATTACAGCCAGCAAAAAAAATTTTTAAAAAAAGAAAACGAACCATACGCAGTTCGGCGCCTCAGGAGTTCACAGCAGCTACAACAGCAGCTTCACGGTCTCAGACGGCACAGTACGTTCCTCGATAGCTTCACCAGCGTCGGAACTCAGGGGTGACGACACGAACACAGCGAGTCCATAGAAGCTCCGTCGACAACCAGGACTATGACACGATGCAAAACATCCACCGGTAGCTTCACTGGCGACAAGGTCGACATACGGACACGGCGAGTCCGTAGGCTCCGTCAGTTACTCGACTAACGTAAATACTGCCATTTTACCGGCAAAACAGAACGACCAACGTGTTCATAGTTCACACCAGGGAATAGAGATAATTATTTATCCCTGGTTCACACTGACTGCAGCGTGACGACCTTACGTCCTTCACGCGTGGCTGGCCCAGCGGGCAGGCCCGAGCTGGCCGCTGACCAGGTGACGTGGACGCGACAGTAATGAATAAAATAAAAAAAACCAAACGATCGTACGAAGCGACCGAACTGAACCGAAATAAAATTAAACGAAACGAAGTACCGTACTGTAAACTGAAATAACAAGAAATTTGAGCTAATGCTCACGAGACGCACGAAAGCCTATAGCAGTTCCGGTTCAGTAGTTTAGCTAAAAATTGGGGTGTTCACACTAAGTTAATATACAAATACCAAATTGTCTATCTCGATGGCATAACGATAGTTCCGTGGCGCCACCTTGTCAATGATATAGACTTGTGTCGCAGCCTGAAATCGTCCAAAAAATCCATAAAACCCCACATTTTGGCGTTCAAGGTCATTCAAGGTCATTGAATTCGGCGCCAATCGAGAGCCAGCGTACGACTTCCTATTAGTGATAATAGTAACCTAGGCCTATCTCGCACCGTTACTGAGATACAGCGACTTATTGGCCAAAAATCTCAAATTTTGCCCACCCCCCCTCTCATATAGCGCCCTCGTTCGGAGTGACCTTCTTTGAATTTATGGAAAAGCTGTACGGTTCCTAAAACTAGAGTCTTCCGGGCAGCCGATGGTAAAGATTTGGTGATCATAGCTTGGACCGTTTTTGCCTGATCCACCCGTGTGACGGACAGACGGACGGCAGACGGACAGACAGATTTGCGATGGCTAAGACGCGCTGAAAGCAGTAGTTGCTTTCGCGCGTAAAAATCGAAGCGCGGCTTTCATTTCGGTTGACCTCATTTAGTTTCAGTTAATTTCAATTCGTTTTGTTTCTTTTCAGTTCGTTACCTTTCTGTGGTTCTCGACACACCTTTAAAATATACGTATTCTACGTATATACACGCTGCCTGTATACACGCTGCCTGGTGGCGATTTTATGCGCATTAGGCTATCAATTATTCTGTTTTACTGTTATATTAGATTGTGATTATAGTTTAAAATTACAAGCTAATTATTCATTGTGGTTGTGTGTTTGTAGACCGAACAACGGCCTGCTTAAATTCTGACGGTAAATAGCCAACAGTACAGTGTCAGTGATCCATCAAACAGCAACTCCATGAACAGCGACACAGGTTTTTTATGGCAGCTCTACGTTGCAATTTTGCTTTTAAATTCCCCAAAATGAAAGATTTTTAGCCCAAAATTGTGTATTTTTTATTTTTTTGGAAATAAATATCCCAGACAAAACAAAATCTTTCGACAGGTTAAAATTTTAAAGAAGGGCAATGCCCCTTGCTCCATATAGCACATCGCCACTAGCTGAATCAATCTATAGTCACTATAAGTAACATGGCTGAAAAAAAAATTTATATTTTTCGGAGAGTTTTGGGTATTTTGGCTTTCAATGTTTTTGAAAATTGTTTTTGGTTTTAACGTACAAAGACGGAACACCAAATTTTAAACCCAGAAGAAACATCTCTATTGCACCATTCTCCATATGTCACATTTGTTTTTTGGTGAGTGAATAAGTAACGTCGTGATGCTAAAAGTCAAAAATGACGATTAAAAATGCAATTAATCTGTATCATAAATTACACAACATACAAAAACCGAAAACCCCAAAATCTTAGACATTTTAGGTGGTCTGTCACGAAATTCAGACGATGAGGGACGGTCAGGCTGCCTACTGACCTATCCGGCAAGGATCCCGACTAATCGCCTAAATTGTGGCAAGAAGATCGGTGGGGAGGAGTGGGGAAGTCAGCTGTCACTGCGAGGTCTATCACCCGGTGACCGGCGGTGACCGGCCATAAATCATACACATCTTTCAGCGCAAGTGCACTTTTTCTTGTAATACAAAGCGATATATTTACAGCGTCCGTACTGCAACAGTACGGTGATCCACGTTCTTCTTCTCAACAGAAACAGAAGACAACTCGTACAGTATCGCGTGACACACGACAATCCAAACAATCTACTACGCACTAAGAAAGACCAAGAGCGAGAGCGCGCTTGGCGCCTAAACCTGCCTTATATATCACGGAGACCAAATTACTACCCCCGCGCGCGTGCGCGTCGGAAAATAGTGCTATTAAATGTCAATCAAATTAAAAAAATAATAGACGCAGGCGGTTCCGTGCCGTAACAGGTCAAGGTAAAACCAAAAATTAAGATTAAAATACAAAATAAAATCTGATTTGTTACAATAATTGCACAACAAATAAAAACCGAAAAATAGCAAAAATTTAAACTTTTGAGGTTTTTACGATAAAAAAGCTAAAATCACGATCACAAGTTTTAGGATTCTTTGTGTTTTCAATTTGTTGTGCAATTTGTGATACAAATTAAAACTTGTGTCGCATTTTAAAAACTTTTTGAACTAGTTATCCAATCTTCACAATTAAACTACGGAACTAGATCTGATTTGTATATCATAAATTACACAATGAATAAAAAAAACCGAAAACCCGAAGGTTTGGGCTTTTGAAATTTAAAGGTATAACCTAAAACCAATGTTTTTTGTTTTAATTTTTCAGGCCCCGTTAAATGGGTTCGGGCACAAGAAGCAGCGGTCCCGAGGAGCTAAGCGAAGGTCTAGAGGCGCCGTGTGACGTTGAGAGATCGTTAGTGTAACTTGAGCTGGAGTTTGGTAGCGCTATCGCTGCTCCTAGGCAGTTGTACGTGTAGCGCCTGGCAATCAGTACAAACAAACACAGGTTAGCCAGCAGGACGCCGGCCAACAAGAACAAGAACCATTCCAAGCGACCTTCGTTGATCTCATTCGGCAACCACGCCTCACCTGTATACAATGTACAGAACAGAGATTTAAGATGCGCACAAAGCAACATTAACTGAACTGAACTCGATCGGTAAAGCCCAAATTCCATTACGCCGACTTTCACCGAAACTTCCCCGCGGGGAAAGTCGTGGACACAAATCACGAAAGTCGCGGACACAAACCATCTCGACATATCGAGATGCTTGCGACAAAGTTCGAGACAATTTGGGCTTAACCTCGCTTTGCCTGTACAAACATACAGGCCTACATCTTAAGTGTACTATAAATACAAAAACATATAACTATAACTTTAAACTTAACTAATAATAATGTTGTCTGCAGAAATTATTCAGATATTATGGGTGCCGAAAATATATTTTAATTTTCCCCCCATCTCCCCTCAAAATAGTGGTTTTAGCCCAAATTTGGCATTTTGGACGGAAATTTTGCGGCAAAAAATATGTTTTGACAATTTTTCAACAGCCCAAAATTTCGAATGGGCACTGCATGCTTCCTGTCTCTTATGTCACTTGACCTAGTTTATCGTGACCTAGTTTGAGACCGTGATATCGTGTATCGCGAGGCCACTGCTTATGGCAAATTGACACCAATATTAAACGTGTTTGCATTGGTTAAAATTTTACGTATAGTCTTGGGCACGGTGTACGGGACTATATGAGTGTAACTTACTGATCAACTCTAGTATATACACAGCATCCAGAAAAAGTACACGTGCTTGCATGAGCAACAAATACTGTGGCTTCCAGCTTGAAATGTGAAGTGGATTAGGCCTAAACTTTGGTATTTCAAGGTCGATTCAACGTTAAACTTCATAGGCATTTGCAAAATAATGGAATCGACATCGAAATGTTGATGTTTAATGAACATCGTTATTTCGGCGTTGATTTCATTCGCATGTTCTAACGAAATTCAACGCGAGGTCAACGTTGAATCAGTCGAACCGTTTCAACGTGTGCCCATGGGTCCGACGCCGACGCGATTCAACTAAACTCCACTGTTGAGTTGAAACGCGATGTAGTCTTAAGTACTGTAAACCACCTACTCGATATAGCTTTCTAATGCGTATTAGGCCTACCGGTGGCAGCGGAGATGAGAGCCACAGCGTTGTAGAATGCAGATCCGAGCAGAGCTCCGAGGCCCGTGGTCACGTGATTCATACCCATCACCAGGCCTTGCAGAGCGAACGGACACTCCGTGTACGCAAACTCCAACGCTGCACAACAGGCATGCACCGGGGCGTCTTAAGATTATGCTCTTCAAAGTGTAATCGGGCGTTTACACGATCCAGCAAAGTTCCAGCAAACGTCCAGCAAACATCCAGCTGGCCTGATGGAACCCCGCCGCCTATCAGCTGTGGGCTAAGCATAGGCGGGCCTAGGCTTAGCCCACAGCTGATAAACCTACGTGTTATAGGGTTTCCAATATGCCTATCACCAATATCATTAATATTTAAATTTCTGGTTAAACAACTCGCCCGTCCTCCTAATTGCCATAGAACTTCCAGCTAGCTGAACGTACAGAGCGACGTAACTGAACTGAACTAAACTGAACTGAAACGGTTCAGTTATTGACGAACTGGTTGAAGCATACGTGCGCGTAGTTACGAAGTCACCGACGTCGTTATAGACGGTGCCTACTGTAATGCATTACTGCTTACCCATTGGTCAGTTCGTCAACAACTAAACCATGTAGGCCTAAGTTAAGTTTAGTTACATTTCTCTGCATGCGCCATTAGACTATCAGACATTTAATCGACTAGAAAGGGACAAATTCCCTCCCAATTCTGCATTCCATTTGATACCTGCGGCGCCTCGATCCTTAATTTCCCACTTGGAAAAGTTTGGTGCAGGCGTTCAAGAATGATTGAGCATCTGTCGGGGCGACTGAAAATGCGAGAGTGAAAAATGGAGCACAAAAACATGGAGGTCTGGAAAATGCAAGACTGGAAAATAAAGCACAAAAATGTTACTGGTCACCCTCTGTCAGCTGGTCTTCGACGAAGGCCGTCGTCAGCTGCGTTCTGCCAACTCAAAGGACATGTGTCGTCAGAAGGACCTGCAGCAGCTATGGAGATAGATGCTTCGCTGCTGCAGGTTCGAGGCTGTGGAACAGTCTGCCAGCTCATCCGAGACAAACTGACGTTAACTTTGAACAGTTTAAACCGCAGTTAAAAGACATTTTTGTAGGGGCGTAGAGAGCGCGGCGCATTGTGGCTATTATTAAATTGCTCCTTTCTAAATAATCTTACTTACTTACTTACTTACTTAGCTGTCGTGGATCCGCAGGCAGAGATGTGTGAAGTTTGCCTTATTCAGCCACGTGACGCCCAACATGCACTTCTGCCGTGTGGGCACCAGCGCTTCTGCGCGTCGTGCGTCACGCAGATACAGCAGCAAGGCAGACGCTTTAAGTATGTGCCGCAGCAGCATCAATCTGATTTTGTCTTTACTAGTGACACGCTGGACACCCTGTTTGGACAGTACATTGACGTCATTTTGCCTACCATGTCATTGTATTCAAACATTTCAGTCATTCTGATAGAACGGTTCTACTTGATTTTTTTGCATTCAGTCATATCGTTAGAATCGTTCGAGATTATATATCGCCTTCGTAGGCTAATATAAAAAGTGCCTCTTCCTCCTATAGTGCCTCGGACGAGGGCCAAGCGTCTCTTTATAAGCAAGCAAATCAAATATCACAATTTTACTGCGCAGCAAAAACCAGCCAAAACTTATTCAAACAGTAATGAACGATAAAAATGTTCACACAAACATACTATAGTTTCAATGTTGCAGTGAACACATTCATTACAAGTGACTAGAGGCCAAAGCGTCAAGCCTAAAGGCAAAGCCAAGGCCAGACATTTTCGAGGCCAAAACCAAGGCCAAGGCCGCGATTTTTCCCTTTGAAGACAGTCCTTGTAGACCCCATACCCTCAGTGATTGGCAGGCTTTACCTGCTACAAGGGTGAAAGCTTCGGCGACTCCTGCTAGCAGAAACTGCGGAGTCTGCCAGGCGAGACTAACACGAGACGCGTTGTAACGTACTCCGGCCACTTCCTGCTCCAAAGCGCCGTGGACGCGCATGTCCGCCTTACGAACTGTCTCCACGACCCCCATCAACACCAGCGATACCACGCCGATCAGCATACCGAACCCTAGTTAACAATATCACACGTACGACGCGTTGTAGCGTACGGTTAGGATTAAGATTAAGGATAGGGTTAAATTTAGGGTTAGGGTAAGTTAGGAATAGGGTAAAAATTAGGGTTAAAATTAGGGTTAGCGTTAGTTACATTATGACAATATGGAGGTGGGAAGAATTTTCCAGGTGCGACAAATTTCCCACGACACCGGGAGTGGATCCCATGGTCATGATCTCCTGCCCCTAAGTCCAACGTCTTAAACGTTACGCCACCAAGCCAGCTACAGCAAAACTCGCCGGGGTGCTATTCTAGCGCTCCCCAAACAGTAATCACTATCAAAAATGTGCACCAAATTCATTGGCTAGACTAATGTTGCACGTGCATAGAGTCGAAACCTCTTTCGGATAAGTCACATTACAGATTTCGGTCCGCCATTCCGAAAGGCCGCCATTCCGACGGCCGCCAAAAACTGTGACAACGACAAAAATGTAGGCCTAGGGCCTACTTATTAAATGCGAAACTAACTCTAACACTAAACTAACCTTAAATGTAACCTATTCGTAACCCTATTCCTAACGCTATCCCTAACCGTAGCGGCATTTTGGAATGGAGGCCCTTCGAAATGGCGGGCCGACGCCGAATTACTGAATTACAACTTGAAGTGCGACCGACCAATGCGTTGCAGCAAAGTCGGTTTGCGGTTACAGCTGTCCAGCAGCGGAAAAATGCAGCGGTCAAGAACAGGAATAAGCGCGGTGATAACGGCCATCTTGACGAAGTTGAGCGAAGCTACCGGAAACATTCTCTGAGACGAATCACCGCCACCAATACGCGCGTCCATTCGCTCACCTTGAAGTAGCATTGTCGACGTCGTCTGAAGTCAAAGCGTACAGAGCGACGTAACTGAACTGAACTGACACGGCTTAGTTTTTGATGAACTGACCAACGGGCAAGCAAAGCAAGCCTGTTTTGGTCATTGGTTGATGCGTACGTGAACGTAGTCACGTACACCACGGACGCCGTTAGTCGGTGCCCACTGTAAATTGTATTAAGTGTGTTTACCCATCGGCCAGTTCATCAAAAAAGTAAACTGTGTCCGTTCAGTTCAGTTCAACTTCAGTCAGTTACGTAGCTCTGTGAGCGCCTTTAGTTATAAACTCTAAAACTTAAAATAAAATAAATTAAAACCGATGTTCGTCCATAATGGCTACAGCCACAAGAGATAATTTCTCTGATGCAAATATTAGCCGAAAACGTTGGCACTTAGCCGAACATTAGCCGTATTTATATAGTTTTTTTGCGGTAAGCCTAAGGCTGCGTTCACACAGGCCTAGACACCAGTACGAGCACGATTACGTGTCCGGGTTTCGGCTTACGGCTCGTAGAAACTTCACTCGTACGAGTGGAACGTTCACGGTCACTTGTACAAGCACATAACTCGACGCGTGTCGGCCATATTGAATGAAATCCCTCGCGATATTGCATTCCTTTTGCACGTACTGAAAAATTCAGGAAATCGTTTGTTATGCGTTGCACAGTTTTCCTATGAACATTGACGACGATTCTGATGATGATGATTTTATTGACTTTTAGTTTTATTTGACGATTGTGTACTGTGTTTTATTGTCAACTTTTATGTACTACTGTTTATATATCCAGCATCTGCTGCCAAACAAATAAATCAATCAGCTTATTGGCTAAAAATCGCAAATTTTTCCTACCCCCCTCTCATTTAGCGCCCTCGTTCGGGGTGACCCTAATTGCTCGACATTTGCTAGAAATTTGCTGGACGTTTGCTGGATCGTGTAAACGGGGTATAAATCAACAAGAAAAATAAAGAGCACAGGTTTTCCAAATATTTCTCACAATAAAAACGTCTTGTTCCGGAATACACGCCACAGTTCCTGTTTCAGTACTGACCTTCAAGGTTATTCAAGGTGAATGATTTTTACGTCATTTGAAAGCCAATATGTGACTTCCTATTAGTAATAAATAGTAACCTAGGCCGTATCTCTCACCGTTTCCGAGATACGGCCACTTATAGCTTTAAACATTCCATTCAAAATTGCGGCCAAACCGCTGCAGATCAAGACATGGTTACTACTGACAGCCTATAGAAAGTCGCCACCGCCCTATCTCATGGTACCATCGCCGACCCTCTAAGACTTACCGTTTAGCCACAATACCGCCTGATTGGCTTGCGTTATTACCTTTCAAGGTCATCCAAGGTCAATATATTGTTTGAAAGCCAGTATGGTGATCAATAGCAACCCAGGCCCTATCTTGCAGCGCTTAGCCACCGTACATCCGTGACAGACGGACGGACGGACAGACAAGACGACGGACAGACGGACGACAACTCATGCCAATAGCTCGACCTTTACTAAAGTACGGTCGGCTAGAAACTGAAAAAGAATAAAGAATACTGCGAAGCGAAATCTCATTCACCTGTGAAGTAAAAGCGGAGAAAACGATAAGTGTAAGGAAGACGGGAACGGTCATAATGACGTCACGAACGACGTCAACTTCTTCGTCATCGTATTCCCCTCCGCAGCTGAGCCGAGCCGCATCCAGGAAGCACCGTGGTGCAGCCACTGATGAACTCATCGAATAGTCGACTGAGTCAGGCGTGTCCAGTGTGGAACAGTTAGCTGGCGGCCGGGGAATGCACGACGATGTTCCAGACCACAGTATCGACATGAACCGATCAACCAGACCGTTTTCACCTGCACAATGATACGGAGCTTTACCTGCCATATGAAATCACACAATGCTGCCTGCCGCGCACTCTGACCAGACAATTTACCTACGCCAGAAGGATGGAAGGCTGAGTTGACATTAATGTTGGTTATACACCGTGATGGTTTACCTGTCTGCAGATAAGTCACAGGTCCAATGCAGCAACCACTTGATAGCGACCACATGGGTGAAAATTTGCACACCAATTACTCTTGTTCCGGGTGAACGTTCACGCCTATTTTGGTTCTTCTTCTACTATTTTCCGTTTTCGAGTTAAGAGCCCATACGAGATAAACAAATGGATTTAATTTTCGACAATCAAATGGACAGAGCGACAGACAGGCGGACGGACGGGCAAAACTGGTAATGCGGCCTAATACGACACAAACGACTCATCCGCTTCCTGGCGCTTTGAGCCGGCGAGGGTTAAACCCAATTAAACTATCATACAACCCAAGTCGACTGACCGGCTCTATTGACAGCCAGCATTCCTGGTAGCAGGACCTACTGTTACGCAGAACTTGCCGTTTATTTCACAGTATTGTGCTGCATTTTGCGTAAATAAATATTATTGATAATTACAACTAACCGGTGGGATGTTCGCGGTAGTAGTTCCTGGGTATGAGAAAAATGATCAGGGCAAGCAGAAGCGTAGCGGCTGGGATCAGATATCCGACGTCAAAGCCGACCTCCTGCTGAATATAAACCACGGCCAGGTAGGCGATACAGCCGCCGACATTAGCAAACCAGAAGAACCAATTGAAGAAAGAGTGGACCGCTTGCTCGCCGAACCATTCCACCTGTAGTAAACCAAAGATAGAACTCAAAAGGCTGAAGGTGGTCTAGAACTCTTTACGGGAAGAAGAGCTACGGAGCGTCACCTGCCATATGGGATCACACATTGTTACTGTGTCACCTGCCATCTAACACAGGTAAACGACTAAAACGAGTCCCGCCTCAATCCCAAGGCCAGTGCCTATCTATAGACGGGTCATCCGACGGATTAGGCTGCTGGGAATCGGGCCTATGAGCGCCATATTGTTGACATGTGATGTGAATATTTGCTGAATTAGAAACACATTTTTGGAAATATCTCGAAAACGGTGCATTGAAGCTCAAAAATTCCAAAAAATGCCCCCCTTACTAAGTAAGTTTAAACTTCACAATAAACAAAAAGTTTAACCTTTACAGAAACACAAAACACAAAAATACAAAAATGAGGTTAACCTGAAATTGTAAGAACTCCATATACGCGTGCATATGTAATTAACATAATGGTAGTTCTAATAATCTTCCCTGTTATCCTCCAGACAGTCATAAATGTGATAATGCTGTCTATTGGAGGACAGGGGCCTCGTTATCTACACCCTTTACCTGCTGTGCACCAAGTGGACTAATGTTAGCTTTAATGCCGCCGAACCCCACGCCACACAGAACGATTGAAATCAGGAAGTAAAATCGCTTCCAGTTCTGAACAAACAATACAAAAAATAACTATTTTTTTCGTTCAACTCCACTACTTTGGCGAAATAACTTTTGATTTGGCGGAGCTCCCCAAATAATCAAATTATAAGGATTGACTTTTACAGGCTGACACCTTTCTCGTAGCCCAAAAAACCAACAGGTCCAAAACATTAAAAAATATTGTCAAAAAGTTAAACAAACGTCAACATTCATACTAAACAATGACACAAAAGTAGTTAAAACAATAAAACCAATAGCTATCAAAAAGTCTAAGTAATATTATGCATGTGCTGTGATAATAATTATGGCACACAACACTAGCACTCGTAGGCTACATACCACAGACAGTAAAAACGTTTGTTCTTTGGAGTCATAACCGAACATTTTAAAATAATCAACCGCGACAACTGGAAGCAAACATATACCTGAAATACAGCAAATAATAACACAAATTATGTGGCATCAATACCATTGTTTATCCATTCAATGAAAAAGCAAGAAACAAAAAGCCCAGCTGTTCCTAGGATAGCTGAACGTATCGCCTGGCAACATGCGTTATTATGGGGCCGTCCTTCCTAGAAGGAGGCCCCATCATGTATCGATCGTGTCCGTCTGTCCGTCTGTCCCGTGCCTACTTCTTTTTCCGTATCGTTTTAGGTACGTGAGCCTTAACTCGTACGGAAAACGAAATTCCCATAGTAAAGATACTGCAAAAACGGCCCCATAGCGGGCGGCCCCTCAACGGCCGCACCCTCTTGTTAGGAAGGGTTGAGATGTCGGGACCACTATTGTGAGAGATAAGTGACTGCGACCGTATGTGGTCGGCGACTGTACTGCTAGATGAAGCATTCCTATAGGCTGTCAATAGTGACCATGCCGCTGATTAAAACGGTTTGGCCGCAATTCATACTGCAAGTATTTGGAGGTTCGGTCAGTACCCCTGTTTGAGAAGAATGGTGGAGGTCATAAAGAGTCTAAATTGATACCACGCGGTAGAGGTCGGGCAACCACCTTATTTGATTCTTCAAACAGTTTTCCGTTAAAGACGTACCGTTTAGCCACAATACATACGTTACAGATGATAGAAAAACAAACAGACGGACACAGCATAAGCGCGACCGTTAGTGCGGTCGGCAAAATAAACGGCGTCGAGTGTCACCATAATATGCCACCGTCCGTCCAGCTACTGTTGATAGTAAATTAAATCGATTGCGCGGGGGAAGGGGCCTTGTCTTCAAACTTTTGACGTCTGGTGGCCTTGATCTTGAACGATTCTAAGGTTAGTCAACAAACCACAAAAAGATTTCTGTGGGTTAATGTATAAAAACCACACAGCGCAAAATCACAGATCACAGAATCATAAAATAACCTAAAAAGTTATTCATAACTAGTTTAACTGCTGATCAAAACTTAATGGCATGTTATCACAATAACGCAACAAAAACGACACAAAGTATACAAAGTATGCTGCAGTTATTATACGGACCGACTAGAAGAATGAGAAAAGAGGCAAATATTGTGTTGAATCGTCCGGCAGTCATGTCTGCAATGCGACCACCGACCAACGGAACTGTGCAACAAACGCCTGTTGTATAAGACAAACAGCCCACATTTACATCAACGTCCATATGGGCATTGTAACATGGAAAAAAGGCGGATTATTCCGAGTGGTGGTCTGGTGGATTCAAATTACTGTTTTTGTCAAAACCGTAACAATTTGGAACATGTGCGGTTTGGAGCGATAGTGCGTTACTGCGTTGACGCAAATCAGGTGATGTAGAAAAGAAAAACGTAATTTCTTACTTACTTACATAACTTAAAAACATACACGCCCTCAAAATACTGTATACTATACGCAATTCGCAATTAAGTGTTTGGGTACAGTTAGTAACTTAGTATACCTCCATTTGGGAATGGGAGCCTGTGATGGGGTCCGACTTAGTGTCACAGGGTCTAGCCGTTGGGTACCCCTATTTACTTTTTCAGAGAGTTTTTTGGGAAGACGTACCGATTAGCCACAGTACATGCGTTGCAGACAACAGCCGACAGCCGGCAGCCGACAAACAGAACCATGTAAACAAGGTTCGACCTTAACATCCGGTCAACGAGTGCACCCGACATAATCTGTTTTAAAATTTTAGTCAATTATTTGTGCTGCACCTTTGTGTTAAAAACTATCAAAAGTGGTGGTAAATTAATACAGCTCTGACAATAAAATTTTTGCGCAGTTTTTTTTCGGTACACGGTGTGCACAGATTGCAGACAGTCGCACATGCTGTTAGCACGCGTGGAGTCATGTGAAAGCGTGTCTGCAGACAAGCGTCTGGATAACATCAATGAATGTGACGCTTGTATACTGTTAGTGGTAGCCTATAGTAGGCCTATACGATGTTTGTTTCTGGTCAGAAAATATTAAGCATAAAATCTCACACCAATGTAAAGAAGCTCTTTCAGAGTCGTTAGGAGCCCACAGCCGCGCCGACCTCCGTTTCCAGTTTACACTACTAAACTAAGCTATTATCTCCTGCAACGGCGACCGTATATATCCGACGCCACGTTACTCACGATTCTAGTTCTCGTTAAGTTTGACACGGTTATATAAGGCTTCCAAATTCAGAAAGTCGTCCGTCCCTCAGGCCCGTCGAGAGCCACAGCGGGGCTTAGGG
>Ga0209367_1004253_pt1 | contig 19696 bp, 11 predicted proteins | sample WorMetLIZISLAND2_FD_187412 | JGI IMG/M metagenome (GOLD analysis project Ga0209367, IMG submission 187412) | Marine gutless worms symbiont microbial communities from Max Planck institute for Marine Microbiology, Germany - Olavius geniculatus... ...
ACTTGAGATCAATAGTCGTGTCGTCAGTTCGACTTCCGGTTGGGCCGCTAAACTTGCTATCAATTACTAATTAGGGGATACTAATAGTATGGGTAGACTAACGACTAACGGTTACTGTCTGCATGCCAATCGAAACAACGGTGTATTTATAACCAACCATCAACGTCAACTCAAGACTTCTGTCCCATCGGGGCAAGTAAAATAAGTATCCATAGGGGCCTACGTATATCGGGTGACCCAATAAAAACGTCCCAAAATTTGCATAACTATAACGGCGAGTATACTTTATGGAGATAAATTTTCTTTTTCACGTTTGTAGATCAATATGTACTCTTACTGACTTACAAATTTCAGTGACGTCACTACTGACACCACTGAATGCCGCTTAATGACGTAAGGCAAGTTAAAAATCCAATTATGTAAAGATCAATTATGTACCATTACCCTTATGTACAATGTACAATGTATGATTTACAATAATCTAAAGGTGTGTTCCATCACACCGCATCAAAGCATCTAAAAATTTTCTTCTACACAACATGCCAGATTTCGTCAGATCACAAAAATGGGCAACACATTCAACAGATTTGAATTTGCTACACTAATAAATTTGGGATAACTTGCAAGAACTTGTCTCTGAAGGAAGTCGTGAACCGTGTGCGAACCTCTTTATTATCTGTCCCATTGCTATAAAACATAGCATGGGACAGATTATAAAATCACTTCTGTCAGTCTGTCTGTAAACACTCCTATGGCCTTAATTTTGATTCGATTTTGATGAAATTTTGCACAGTGATTCGGAGCCCGAAAAGTAAAATCGACTTTGTTTGGGATAAAAAAAATCTGATAACTTTTCCCCTATTTTACCCCAATTTTTGAAAAATTTGCATTACCGCCTATGGAGATTTCAAAGCAGTATAACTCGGTCCCCGTAAAAGATAATTGCGCGCTGTTTGCACCTACCCCGTATTTTCGTCCCCGAGCTATCGGATAGTGTCATTTAAATTTCTCCCCTGACTACCCCTGTTGCCATGGCAACGAATTTTGAAAAAAAATTTGACTCCAACTCGGCCTTTGTGAAAAATAATTGCTCTCTGTTTGCACCTACCCCCCTCCATTTTCGTGCCCGCGCTATCCGATGGTGTTATTTAAATTTTTCCTCTGCCGACCCCTGTTGCTATGGCAACTAATTTTGGGACAAAATTGACTATAACTCGGCTCCTGCAAAAATAATTGCACGCTGTTTTCACCTACCCCCTATTTTCGCGCCCGGGCTATGCAATGGTGTCATGAAAATTCTCCCTTGAAGACCCCTGTTGTCATGGCAACCAACCGTTTTTATTCAAAGACAGCAGCTGCTAGGCTATGTAGCGTGGCAATGGAACAGATACCTCGTTCCACAGAACGTATTTCTAGTCTTCAGAATGTTATCACAGACAAATGGCATGATGGTGACATGAGACAGAATCAGAAAAGCCGTATTGTAATAAAAAAGCGTTTAACAGCAGTGGCAAAAAAGAATGGAAAACTATTCAGCACATTTTCTGCTGATCAGTTGACTGATGATTCGGCTTACTGTGACGTTTTGGCGTAGACTGCGTACAAGCGGAAACGCAAATGACAAAACGCTTGGAAAAATTGCTTTGTGGCGTGTGACGCGATTTTGTTTGTATCATGGCTAATAGGCTATAAAAGTGTTTTAAATGGAAATTCTTAGACATATTCGACGACGTTTGGTTATTACATGCTTGCTTTTGTTCTAAGTCATTTCGACTAATCGGCTGAAAAATGCATGCAAATGTTCGGGACTTTTTTGGGCCACCCGATATATAAAATCACAGGGCAGCAGGTAACACTGTGGGATCTCATATGGCATGTGACGTTCTGTAGTTATGGATTTTTCCAAAAAAGCTATACATACCCCTTTTACGAGGTAAAGACTCAGATTAGCTTATTGGGCAGTGGTATGTCTGCTGGATGCACCGCGAGTCCAACTGTAGCAGGCGCAGGCGATGGATGACCGCTGATTTTCGTATATTCCCATTTTTCGTTCTCAGTCCTGTTATATAAGTATGATGTCACTAGTAAATGCAATCCCGGGATTGATTTTTTAATGCAACAGTGAAATTAAACCTGTTGAAAACTGGGCCGGCAAGCATAACCTCAAACTTATTTACAAAAATCCTCCGAAATGCCTTTCGTCAGACCGAGGTGCAACCGACACATTGATGTTCCTCCACCAGCTGTTAAGGGAATCGACAGGGTGCAGCATATAACAGCCTTGGGTGTCACATTATCTCATAACTTCTCCATGACTAAACACATTGACACCGTCATGGCAGGCTGTGCACGTGTACTCTCTACGGTCTTCGAATGCTACGGGCTCATGGTATGCCTCAGGCCTGTCTGCAGATAGTCTTTTGATCAACTGTTCTGGCTAAATTGCTATATGCCTCCCCCGCTTGGTGGGGCTTTGCTAATGCCAGCGAGAAGAATAGACTAGAGGCTTTCTTGAGAATCAGGCTATTATACCGATGATTCTCTGCCCACTGTTGCTGCACTCTGTAAGCAGGCCGATGAACAACTGTTTCGCTCTATCAAATACAAACCTACTCATCCTCTTCTACCACTTTTACCTCCTGAGCGCAGTACACCCTATTGCACACGTCCGCGACTGCATAACTACGAACTTCCTTCCAAAATAAATAATATTGATGAGTGCAATTTTATGTACTGTGTATTTTACAAAGACTGTTTTTAATTTTTAGCATGTTAGTATGTTTTGCATTGTGTCTACAGCGGTTTGTCTGTTAATTGCTTTAATAAAGTCAATCATCTGATGTCGGTATGCGAGATCAGGGACAATTTTTTTTATCCCGGGATTTCGTTTCAGAATTGCTTAATGATTAGTCGTTACTCAGTTGACAAACACTACAATAGCCCTATTAGACTCACGAGTATTCCATGCATACAACGCAGTAGGCCCATAGGTTTACCTGTAGGTATTTCGAACTGTAGGGAGTGACTGTGACTGTCAAAATGCAACTTACAACGCATAGCAAACACTCTATGCGGGTATGAATAATACTTATAAGACGGCTAAAATTGCTTTTTTATTATCTAATACTCGAAAAAGCAGTACTTTATCGAATTTTTGGAATCCCGAAATCACGGAATTGGGATGCCGGGATTGCAATCATTAGACATCACTTACGTAACAGTTGCCGAGTTGACCCTCCTCGTAGCCGGCACAGACCATCGAGTCATCCACGCCGTTGTCATGCCAACCAGGCTGATTGCAGGTTTCACGGTCGATCAGAGGCAGCATCGCTTGCATGAGCTGGTCCGGCGAACTGCCGTGGGCTACAGCGCACGACAAATGGCCACAGTGAAGCTCGAAAAAATCATTAGGTAAATTTTTAAGTTCGAAAAAGTTTAACAAGTTTGAGATTCACATTCAGATCAGATTGTTATTACCTAATCACTTTAACGATGTTTTTATTAGTTTTTTTTATAAACACAAAAAAACTCGCTAAGGTTCGCAAAACTCAGACTCAGAATGATGTAAGACCTGTCAATAATTGTCGTTAAAAATGAAACCTATTTAAGGCTGCATTCTGTCATTACGTCCGGGTGAACTTGGTGCACTTCGTTTTGTTCACATTCACAAGAACAAAAATCGCGTGTGAACGTCACAACAACAAAAGAAAAAGCAGCTCGAAGATGTCCCGGGGAAGTCGGCGTAAGCAAGGGCGTCCATCCTTCCTCTCCTCAACGCCAGGAGGGAACCATCTTCTCCATTTGCCTTGCTTTCCTCTTCGTCATTTACCTTTTCGTCCGCACCCTTCTCTTTCCTCTTCTTTGCCTTTTTTCCTTCTGTTCTTTTAATCCTTTTCCCTTTCTCCTCCCCTCCCCTTAGAATTAGAACCCATTGAATCCAGCTAGAGGATCTGATGAGCACTGTAAGCTCCCCACTGCAGGATCCAAGACGGAGCCCTAGCCGAAATTAAATTTGGTGCATTTTAGCCTCAAAATATGACGTCTTGTATCAACAGTTCTAATTATTTTTTTTGAAAATTAACGCAGTGGACGCCTCTGGGCTCTGGACTTACTCGACAATTGTCCCCATCCGCTGGAGTAGCATCTTTTTCCGTCGGGCATAACTTGGAAGAGCGTCGACGGAAGGCAGACCGGGGCGATTGCATCATTAAACTCGACTGGATACGCCAGCTTGAGGAGCATAATGTCACTGGTGCCGCGAGTGGCCCTGGGCGACGACGGATTGTTGTATTTCTTGTTAATGATGATTTCGCTGACCGGAACGCGCAGCGTGAAGGAGTCCGGCTGTGACCGGCGATGCAGACCTAATACCGCTTCAACTTCCATTCCTCTGTATGTACATTGTACAAGCAGCATAAAAGGTATCAAAGGAATTATGCAGATCGCTCAAAAGGTCAATTTGGAGTCTTGTCTGTGCCTGCGGACATTCTTGATTTCTTCGCGCAAATGATTAACAGTGATTGACAACTTTCGGAGTAATAGGCGTAAATAGCGTACGTCTTAACAATATTTTACAGTTACTATGATATCTTAAGTCTATCGCTGGTTACTGGAATTTACCAACAGTTATGATAATGTTTTATATTTTTGCTGAACTCAGCCACAGTAACGTGGTGAAGCCTAGTGGTCACGTTGTGTTCGATAAACGCAGTTGCCATACGCCGGGCCCGGTTAGTATTTACAGGGTGCGGTAAAAAAGTAGCCTCTTGAAGTTTTTCGCTGTATTCTCAACAACCGTTCAAAGTTTTAATAACAAATTTTACAGATTTACATTCTACATTTAAATACCAAGTAAAATATGATTCAGTTGATAAAAGACGAAGTTATAGATTTTTTTTAGAATGATCGTCTACCGATTTTTCGCATTAAAAATGTTCAAACTACAACACCAATTCAATAACATCGTTGAAACAGCACAGTTAACTAATGATCAGATGCAAGAAGTTCACTCTAACTGTAAATGTTCAAAGTGTCTATCGTTAACTCTAACACAAGCCATTAGTCGCTTTGAGAAATCTTTGACAGTTTTGCTGATCGGTCCTTGTGGCATGTTTTCCCAGATAACCTGAAGCGCTTTCATGAGTTCGGCGATTGTTTTTGGCTTTGTTTGAGCTTGCGGTAAAAGAACAAAAATTTAGTAATAATTTATAAACAAAATAAATTACTGTTTATTAAAACGTCATTGTGGCGTCATCGGCAGTAACTTGGTAACCGGTTTTAGAAAATTAAATAGCATTTTCAGCTTAAATATTTTTAATGATAACAAATCGGTAGGCGGCCATGTTAAAAAATCTATAACTTCCTCGTTTTTCAACAGAATCACACTTCACTCGGCAGTTAATTGTAGATTACTTCGTGCAATAAATCAATAAAATTTTAAATTAAAAAATTTTAAACGGTTGCTGGGAATACAGCGAAAAACTTTTAGGGGCTACTTTTAGGCCGCAAGCTTTAAATGGGCGACTGCCTGCGAACGGGTAAACTACACCGTGTCCAGAAATAAGTCTACACTTTTTCCTAAATAATTCCAACAAATTTAAACTTACTTTTACAATTTTGGCACACACTATTTTAATGCTATGCTGTACTAAGACATTTAAAACTTGTCTTCAAAATTTACCTCTCTCTACGTACTGCTAATGTAATCATGACGTCATCAAAAATGCCGTTTTCGCGAAAATAAAACGTCCAAATGAGCCTCTACAATACGAAAACAGGACAATTGATGCAAAATGATTGCAGTAAAAAACTTGATAGATTGTTGTCTTAAAAACAAATTACTTTCTGCTAAAAGTTTTTCAACCTCGTGCTGCTTTTCAGCTTATCGCCGTGTTAAGCATCGCCGTCACGTGCACTACGGCAACGGCGTGCAGCAGCCGTTATCTCTGCAGCATGCGTTAGCGTCGCAATAAAGCACATAAAGTTTTGGCTCTAAAGTTGGTTAATAGCATGTTTTATTACTGTTGTTAAAGCAACGACGAGCTAAAAAGACCATTTTCTGTATTTTTTGATATGAAGTTAAGTAAGAATACAAAAAGTGTTTTATTTTACGCGGTAAAGTGGCATTACTAATTAGTTTTTCTATGTAAAGCTATAAACACTTGTAACCCTTTAACGGACCTGCGACCACCGCAGTGAGCGGCCGACACGACCCACTGGTTGTTGATGAGACTTCCACCGCAGAAATGTTGGTTGTTGTGCTGGAGCGAAACCATCCACGGCCAGCTGTGAGGTACAGTTTCCACTCCGCCGACTACTCGCATGTCTGCACTCGGTGATATCGACGGCACGCCGCAGCTCCCGTCCCCACCTGTGTGCAGATGCACGTCGCCAGTGAATAACAAAAAGCCCAGCTGTCGCTAGGATGAGCCGACCGTACACCTTATGTCCGAAGACCAACGTTCGACTACCGGTCGTGGACGGAGAGCGATTTCTCATTGGTGACTACAGTTCCACACACGCTATCTTAACGCTGCTATCGAACGCTACAATGAACTCTAATTTGGCGCCCGTAGATAATGCATGTAAGTGGCAATTTTGCGTTGAAAATTGGGCCAAACCGCTGGCGATAGCGACATGGTTGCTAATGACAGGCTATAAAATCTCTTCATCGCCCTATCCAACGTCGCCGACCCATTACGATGTACCGCGTAACCACAATACATGTTTTGCAAACACGCAGACAAACGATAGACAGACACAATCTTCCGTCATAAGTGTGACCGTAAGGACGGTCGAACAAAAACGTACGTAAGTAATTAAGGCCTTAACATTTCTGTGCTTCCGCGGAAGTCTGAACAGCCTCAACGTGCAATAAGTAAAAAATGTAAGAAGCTAAATAGGCCTATGACTTCACTCAAATGAAAAGCTATCGTGTCAGTCACGTAATATTGAATATCACCTTACCGATTAGGCTACGTCAAGGATAGAACTGGGTTTAGTATTTAGCGAAACTTCTTTGAATCTTCTGAATCGGCAAAGCCGAATAAAAAATCTATTCGGCAAAATTTCGCATGCACCCATGCAGATCTTGTAAGTAAATGATATTTATTTTTTTCTCAGAAAAAAAGGGTAACCATATTACGTGTTTACCTGAGACAGTTTTTATTCGTGACCAGTCTTCTAGTTCCGACTGCAGGACGTCGTCACCTGCGCCTGTAATACATCATTATATACATTTCAAATTTTATTCATTATATAGCAAATTATGCCATAGGTCTATTTACGTGCAGCATACAGTGCGCCGGAAAAAAAACAGAAGAAAGTGAATTATATTATCATGGTGCAAAATTTGCGTCTATCTGCATTCAAACCAAACCATTTTTGTACACTATCTTGTTAGTAAGGTTACATTTCGAGACGAATTAATTATTTTCGAGGCCGTAGTCGCTGAACGGTTTATTCACACTCCAGGGCTCAAGATTAATCGCAGGGCAGACCGGCTAGTGGTATGATGGCATCTTGCATTTTTTTGTTATAAATGGTGTATAGTCGTCATTAAATAAGTAGTTAAAACGTTTGTTTTTATCATTTATCCAGCGGCTTTGTAAGTGATAAAAGCTGAGAGGTAAGAACTTGTGATCGTCCGACAGACAGACTGATACGGGTGCTCAGAATTTCAGTAGTAGGTAAGGGCTGATGTAGTAGACCGGCTGCAGATAAACGCAAATTTCTGGTAGGGTAGTATTCATGTAAAAGATAAATCTGCAAAATTAACTAAGTAAGTTAGAAAAAGTAAATTGATATAGCGCATTTTGACAAAAAAATCTCCAATATTATCTAGAACATTTTAGAAGTCACTATGAAAAGTAAAGTCTGGACCTGTGATGGTGCGTGCGGTTATCAAACTCAGAAGCAACCAGGCCGTGATTATCTTCATCATCTTCACACTGACTGCTGATAAACGATCGTTCGCTGTAAGACGGCTATTTGTGAAAAACTCCTGCATATTAGAATAACAATCGAAACAATTAATCTACTCTGTGAGTGAAAGAAATCCAGTGTGTATGGCTGATTGAGACGGTGGTGTGTCTGCTGGCTGCTTCGCGAGTCAAAGTGTTCGCTGGTGAAAACAACGGATAGCCGCATATTGCGCTGCGGTGTCAGTTTAGATCGTGGCGATCAGCTGCCAATCCGATGATTGTCTGTCTGTTTAATGCAATGCATAGCATTGGACTGAGTACAAAATCACCTAAGTGTTCGTGCGTCCGTCCGTCCAAATTTTCTTAAGCTCTCTATTTTCTACCTTTCCTTCCCTTTCCCTTCACCTTCCCCCTTCCCCATTTTTAATTTTTTTATATCCCCCTTCACTTTTTTTGTTTTTTCCCCTTTCCTTTTATTTTCTTCTTTTCCTTGTCCTTTCCCTTTACTTTTCTCTTTCCCCTTCTCTTTCCTGTTTACCATTTTCTTTCTCTTCCACTTTCCCTTCCACTTTTCCTTCCCATTCTTTTTTCCTTCTCTTTTTTTTCTTTTCCATTTCCCTTTCCTTTCCCTTTTTCTTTTTCCTTTTCCCTTTTTTCACTTCCCCCTTTTCCTTGTCTTTTCATCTTCCCCTTTTTCTTTCCCATTCCCATTCCCTTCCCCTTCCCTTTATCTTCCCTTACCTTTTACCTTCCCCTTTCCCTTTTTTCCGTTTTTACTTTCCCTTTCCTTTTACTTCCTTTTCCCCTTCTTCTTTCTCTTTTTTTTTTTTTTTTTCCGTGTCCACGTTCGTGCGTCCAACATTTGAAGCGCCATATCTCCATAACGGTGCAAGATATACGCATGGTCACAATAGACCACCTATAGGAAGTCGACTTTCGGGAATCGAATAGTCACGTGACCGATGACGTCACGTGACCCCAAAAAGGTCAAGGTCGTGACCCCATTATCTTTAAGGCGCCATATCTCCACAACGGTGCCACATAGACGCATGGTGACGATGGACCATTTATAGTAAAGCGCTTATGACGCATTGAATGGTCTCGTGACTGACAATGTTAATTGTTCCGTTATAATAATAGCGAAGGATGACAGTAACATTGCTACTGTAAAATTTAAAATTAAACTTTTTGATTTTTTACTAGTCTAAGCAGCTCACTGATTATATTCATACGGACATAATACTGTAAACTATTGAAATGCATTGAACAGACTCCGTGTTCGTATGAACATTATCTTGTTCTAAAACGCTTCTGGTCACTAGTCTGACTCAAACCTTAAACTTTACCTTTATAGTACATAAAAAGTAGACCACCTTGTTTGTCGTAGCTTCGTCAAATGTTCGCTGATTTTAATCACACTCTTTGCAGTTAAGTAACTGAAGAAATCGGCAAAAATTTAGCAGCACCTGAAGCGCGTCGCGTAACTTTTTAAAACAACACGACTATCAGAAAAACGAGTGTGCGTTGTTCTTAGACTTGTTACAAAATTGTGAGCTGGCGAAAATGGACTTTTCAGCACTGACTGTGATAATGCAGTCTTGCCAAACAGAAACGAATTTTAATTGTTTAAAATTTTTGTTTAATTGCAGTTTGTGCAAACAAATGACGTGATAAATAAATATGAGAATATAATACAGTAAATAAGAGATTATGCATCAGATTTTTGATGATTGTTAGATGGTCATTGTGATTTTTAGCATAGTATTTTATTCTGTAGCCTAATATCCGTACTTTTTGTTCATCTTCATCATCATCATCATTTAGCCTAGTTTTTATTATTCTGACTCTTGTGTCGAAATAAAGTGGTCATAAATTCACTAATTATTGACGTTGACGTTGACGTAAAATTTACGTTTAACAAAGTATCGTTGGTGTCGATTGTGGTCAGATTTTTAACGACTTTATCGCAACTTTTTCCCGAAAGTGTAACAATAAAGAAACTGCGAAAGTTGGTCAATAATTAATAAAATTTTTACCAAAATAAATTTGCGGTCTTGCAACTTAGTGTAAACGGTGCAGCAAATTTTACTGAGTTAGTTAGTTAGTTAGCACTTTTTTATTGCCGTACTTGCGAATAAACTGATTTAATTTGCCGCAACCAAATCTTTGCTTTATCGTTAAATAATCAATGCAGAGATTCGGACTACAAAATGCCATCGATAACCATTGCGTTCGTGCGCTCGACATTACACTACGTTTATTTGGCTCATTCATTAACTTGCACTAAATTATAAAAAATGTGCTTTCCACACGCCAACGTACAGCAAAAAAATCATCAATATCTTTCTACACGGTTATTTACTGCGCATACTATTACGGTGTTGTTTTCCTGGGTGTGCGAACAGTGTTTTGCCTCTAGCCGTTTTGCCCATTGTCGCATCTCAACTGCTCGCAAAGCGAATGTTGTCAATGAAACGAGACCTTATGCAATTATCTTCAATTATCCCGCTGCTGTGTGTTACCACTGCTGCTACTGCTGATGATGATGATGATGCTAGCAAGACCTATCTTTAGGCCTACATATTATCATGGTGGCTGAAATCAAGCCGCTGCTATACGGCAGAGATATATCCGCGTGACAATGCGGCTGTCCTTATAAGCCGCAATACAGCTCTTGTCCGTCCGTTCGTCTGTCTGTTCCGCTCGCACGGCTTTTCAAAAAAGGCGAAGGAAAAACAAAATTTGCGTCAACGTTCCCCAGAGCAGTAGTAACAGTTGTGCCAATTTTAATTTAAAAAGTCAAACGTAGGCGGACGGCCGGAAAATATTTTTTCTAGTTTTCACAGGCGTTTATCGTGATCGTAAATAACACTCCAGACAATATAACATAATGTCGGCGTAAAATTTTCGTACGCGATAGACAACGCTGTTGCGACGGTGCGAAATGAGGAGTAACAAAAAGCAAGCTGAGTCGCCGGAATCTACCCGCGCCATGCGAAACAGTGTAACAAACTCTGAAGTGAAGGGGCGGGGCATGCTGCGTCAGTTTATCGAGTAGTCTACTTCACTTGTGTTCAACTGCAGTGGCGTCGTGGCAAGGAAAGACAATGTCTACCCAAAATGTTTGGATGTCCGACGATTATCGGAAAGCTTATTGCTGTTGGAAAACTTTTGTCCAAAAATGCTAAATTTGGAGCTAAAACACTGATTCTTAAAAAAATGGGACCACATAAAAAATTATGAGCATCCGTGATCTCCTCTGTCGGAAAATTGCAGCTTTCTGCCCCGCTTAGTTTTTTCTTAACCTACGACGCCTCTGTGTGTGGACTTAACTTGAGTTCTAGTATTCTAGTAGTAGACCTAGATGTAGTGTTACCGACCTGCAAGTCGTTCTAAGCCGTAAAATCCACCCGGCATATACACTGCAGTGGAATGTGATGCAACGATATTAGTAGACCTATACACCACTACTGTACAATCCGCTGTCTATAGCTGGCCATCACTGTGGTGCAAAAAGGCGACAAAATTAGCAGGGACTGAATGATCACAGGCATAAATCAGAAGCCAATGCAATGCAGATTGGATAGCATTGCCTCTGCAGCTAACATCCGGCACAAAGCCGCGAACCCCCCTATAGGTCTAGCTGTCAAAATAGGCGGATAGCAATATGCGTATAAACAGCAGACAGACAGATCTGTTTGGTTACCGCGCATCTTGATTAGAGTCAAACGTGGATGTGAAAATGTTGGTGTGGCTCTGACAAATACTTTGCGTAATGGCAACGAGTATTTTTGGTTTGGAAAGCTACAGACAAAGGATCAGGGAAACCGAGGTCCAGAAGCAAAGCTCTGGTCTGAGGGAACTGAGAAGAATGACTGCAAGTTTGACTTTAAATTTAGGGGGCTTAACCTTTCAAATCTTTTACACCCCCTTAATCTTTGCGCAGTGTACGTCACTGTACCTTAACCAACTTTACTCATATCCTATAAATATTTGTTTAACTAGAAAGCAATCATAGCTCACAGGTACCTCCGCCAAGGCAGTGCTATTCGCCAGGTGGCGTCATCATATTCGCTTTGCCAGCGGTTTCGCTTATCCCCCCTTTAACGCAATGATAACGAAAATTTCAAAGTGATCTAGAATTCAGGATTCCTATCGGATCAACCCCAAAATTGAAACACTTGTAGGTTATGCCATGCCCGACATTCCATTAAAATTTCAGAAAAATCTGTCCATAACTTTTTGAGTTATCTTGCTAACACACAGACAAACAAACAAACAAAAACCGGCTGCGGCAATAACATAACCTCCTTGGCGGAGGTAAATATTTCGTAGTTAATGAACGTAACATATCTGCAAAAACAAGATTAGGCCTAGGCCCCTATATTGTTAAAAACCCACGACAGGACTTTAGTAATTCTACGGTTTTTCTTGAAAGAATTTATTAACTTTGTACCGAAAAATGTTTTCAGTTAACGAATAAGTTGAAAGAAGAACTAAGTGCTAAAAACAAAGTCACAAATTCTAAATTTTAGTCAAATAAAATTGGTCAGTAAGGGCGCTCGCACATGTGCGATAAGATAAAAAAGTAAAACAAGCTAAAACAACTGTAAAACAACTTATTTCATTTTTGTCGCAGTACATGCAAACTTTTGCAATAATACACATCTTTCTTCACGTTTCTAGCGCTACGTTCCGCTCTGCGGTAAACAGTAGACGAAGTCGACGGCGACTGTCTCCAGTTGTTTTGTTTTCTATTTCATTTTATTTGATCGCACATATGCGAATCGATACAGAATTGTTACCGTTACGTCCGTTCGCAACGCGGTCTGAACAAAGAGCCTATAGAACAATATGACTAGTATCGCATCGGTTTGTATACCTGCCATTCGGTTAAGCGTGCATAACTTCTAGGTTACACAGAATATTGGGTTATCATCATTTAACCGTTAGCTAACTATGAAAACGTTCATACACACGCAGTCTCGCAGTGATTAAGGTAATAGAACGCAAGAAAACAGTGCTTTCTAACTTTCAGTTTTGAGTTTTGAGTGCAAGGCGTTCCCGCACTCCAAAAAGTCAGAAACAAATCTAAAGAAAAAGTAAGGTCATAAGATTTTTAACACAAACGTTAATTCAGTAGATCAGAACACTAACGACCTTGGCAAAAAAGGATAGAGGCCCACCCAACATCACTGAAGTGATGCCCAAATCCGAAATTACCGTTACACATCTTCACTTTCTTACAATAACCACTCGCTACGCGTGTGAGCTGGCGCAGAAAAAACATAACAACTTCCTGTTATTTATAACAAATGAAGTTTCTGTCGTTTAGCAACTCACGGACAGGCTTCAGTCTGTGCAGAACGCCGCTGCACGGCTGATCTTCAAAGCATGTCGTCGGGACCACATTCAGCCGTTACTGCGAAGATTACACTGGCTTCGGATGCCAGAACGTATTTCGTTCCGGCTGGCAGTGCTGGTGTATCGCTGCCTCCACAGCTCTGCACCTGGCTATCTGGCCTCAGATCTTCAGCGCGTGTCACACCTCAACGCACGTCGACGACTGCGCTCTTCGACTACATCAGCGCTGGTAGTTCCACGCACTGTGCGTTCTACCACTGGCGACCGCACCTTTCCAGCGACTGCTGCATCGGTCTGGAACAGTCTGCCGGAGTCTGTCCGGTCGTCTCCGTCGTTGCAAGTTTTCCGCTGAAAACCGAAATTTTTGCCTGGTCTTACAGTGATGACTAACAACGTCTCATTGCACTGACTACTATTACGTGACTTCACTGTTTAGGTTTATTGTTACGTGTTTTTGTAGTCTTAGGACTTAACGCCACGCTAAAGTTAATTCGTTCTTCATCATCATCATCATCATCATCATCAAATAAATGTTGAATTCGAAATCGATAGGAAAAAGTACGTCGTATGCTGCTAAAAATGTCTTGTACAGAGATGGTCAGTTGAGTGGTGAATGAGAATTCAGGGTCGGAATTAACTCTTACCGACGCGACACATCACAGCACCGTCCTCGCATTTACTGCAACATAATATAGCAACACCGATCAACTAATCAATCAAGTTGAATCAGACAATTAATCAGAACAATTTATATAGATCCAAGTGTAGCAGAAAAATCACAGCGCAGCACGGTAGTGCTGACACTGTTGTAAGGGCGATGAGCGTTAAGTATAAGAAATGGCGTTTAGGAGGGTCCTGTAACTCCGAAACCATTTAACTGATTTCCATTAAACTTGAAAACAGTAATCAAATCGACCACCCGACCACACACGCAAAATTTGATTACGGATGCGCAAAATACGCCGTTAGGCGTCTATTTTGTACTCCTCGCGCGCTACGTTCCTAACGTAGCGAAGAGGAGTATATGAGATCAGTGTAATATTGAGGACCGACTGACCGACGACCGACCAACGACCGACCTCTGTTCCTGGAAGAGCCTTCCTGGAAGAACTTCAAACGGCCATATCTCTCTCTATAACGGTGCTAGATAAACGCATGGTCACTATAGACCACCCATAAAACGTTTTATCGTTACAACTGATAAGACGATTCGTAAAAAACGTTTTTTCATTTGAAGTTTTCTATACGCAGCTAAATACATTTTTAAGAGAAAAGCTGGGTACCTCACTTTTTAATAACTTGAGTACACTGAATTCCAAAATCTCGGCTCCCAGCCCAAATTTCGAGTCTTTGGCTTTCCAAGTTGTTTATTATTTGTTTAAACCAAAATATTCACCTAAGTACCAATTTTAGACGCTTTCTTTTGACAGGTATTCATACTTAAACATTTGAAGATCATAGATACTTCAAATATAGGCCTATAGTGCATAAATTCCATGCATAAGCAACGATGACCGGTGTTAGGTCCGTGTAACCTACCATGTATGGCGTCCGTACACGAAGATGTCGCCGTCGCTGTAGACCAAGTCAACGGACACGACGCACATTCCGTCCGATGCTCGACTGTCACGTAACCGATACAACTTCTCATCGTCTGCAACATATAGATATGAAACAGTTTCTATGAACCCACGGTGTGCAATAGCTATAAAGAACAAAGAGACCGAGAAGCTGTAAATACACGAAGACAAGGACAGTTTATTCTTTTGCCGCTGGTCGCTTTATACTTCATATGGCCAGAAATCGGTCGGCATGAATGCGAGCATCTTCAGGATCAATCCATACGTCGGTTTTCTTTACGAGCGGCCTGATGTACGCGATCGTGAAAACTTCAGTTCACGGTCTCGACCGGACAATAGAGAACGACTAAACATAAACACTGAAACACGTTTTATGATGATTAAATGCATGCATGTATGTTTTGCATGGCGCATCGCCTGGTTACTTGGCGAAGGTTACTTGGTTACTTCAATGTTTCTGAAGCTACCTGCATTGTTCGACGTCAAGACGGTTCACCCCCCTCCCCGCTGCCGACGGTCACCCATCCAAGTGTACTGCCAGTTGAACAGTTGATTAACGAATAACTTCCGTATAGAACAGCAAAGGGCAAGAATCGATACGGTTTCCTTTGTTTAAAATTTTTAAAAAGCTGCCGGTATGACAATTAAAAATCCTCCACAAACCGGAAAGCGGCTGCGGCGGCTGGCGAACACATCGACCTCTGTTTGTCGGAATATGGTTATTATCATCAGCAGCGGGTACTTCGTGGTAGAGCTGGCAGATGTAGCCTTGAGGACAGAGCAAAGGTTCTTCGTCGACCGCATCATCGTACACGTACGATGTACTGCACCAATCCACTACACCACACGCCAGAGCAGGATTGAATCCCGATTAAACTCTCTTAGGTAAAATGTGAGAAAAGTTTTCGCATGAATTTTCTTATAGTAATGTACAGAATTACAACTGTAAACTTGACATTTTGCAATATGGCATACTGAGCCCGATCATAAGCCAGAGAATGTCGTGCGGAACCACGAAAACTCAACTGTCGCAACATGCCAAAAGAGGTCCTCGCAGGCCATAAAATGCTGCACTGCTGACTAACATTTTCTAGCTTGTGGCTTTTGCGTCCGTCCGTCTGTCTGTCTCTCCGTCTGTCCATCCGATCGTCACACGGTTGGAACGAGATAGGGCCTAGACCTTGGCGCCACGGAACTATCGTTATGCGATCCAAATACAGAATTTGGTAATTGTATATTAACTTAGCATGAACACCCCAATTTTCAGCTAAGCTACTAAACCGGAACTGCTATAGGCTTTCGCGCGTCTCGTAAGCATTAGCTCCAATTTTTTGTTAATGTATCCGAGATGTAAAACCTAACAATGTTCCAGATAATAATTTTACCAAATTCAAATGTACGTTTATAATTTTTAATAAACAACATTAGAAAAGTAATGACAAACTGATAGTGCACTGAATGTCCACCTCACCTAATTAGTGATGCCACTGTACCGTGTAAAATAGAGCACTTTCTGTATTTTTACAAATCTTTTTACCAAACCAAACAAAAACGCACGAAATAGTTTTGTTAGCTCGTATAGCTGCTTGTTTTATAAACAACATAATAAAACTTGCTATTAACCTATATATGTTTAGCATCCTTTATAAAGGATACCAACTTTAACGCTACATCATAAAATAACTTCAACACATATGGGTTAAACACACCAGGACAGTGTAGGCTTAAGGTTTGTAATTTAATTTTGGAAAAACACGAAATGACAAAATCCAAACTTTGTTACCTTCCGATTCGTCGTCAGAGCCTTGTATCAGCCATGAATTTCCTACGCACATACAAAATAAACAACACCAGTTCATTTTTTTCGTCTCGTTTATTTAACTGCATCAAACATTGACTTATTCTGAATTCTTTTACTGATGCACTCGTACTAAATTTGCAACTGAGTAATTGTTAAAAAATCTTATCACAAACCAAAAGCGTCGCTACACTACCTTGCAAAAATAGTTAGCGTAGAATAAGAAAGTTGCAACTTTCAGTAGGCTATATTTTAAAGCTGAGTATATTTCAGAGAAAAGTTTAGGATGCGGCGGTTACGTTTACGGCTAATGTGGCTAATGAAATAATTTTGAAAATCGGTTAATGTTTGACGTAGTTATGGCAATGACAGGAAAGTCAAGGACTTAGTTTTTATTGACCACCCGAGCGGTACATATCACACCGCGAACGTTACAGCTGCCGGACCTACCGTAGCGCTTTGCGTTCACCTAGTTATGACGTCGACGCTTAGTTTAGCTGCTGCAGCTGGTCTGTGATGAAGAGTACAGCTATCAGGCGACGATTAACACGGGTCAGAACGTGCGGTGCGGACGCCCGGTAAAAAAATCGGCCGACCTTCCTGGCTCGTCGTACACGCAGCCGGTGGGCTCAGTTATCGCACTGACCCGACGTCGGACCCGGACCCGGATCCAGACCCGGAGAACCCGAGCCGGTACTCTTAGCTCAGCACACCGCAGGTTCGTTTGGACTCCGCTGACGGACGCTTTCCGACTTACGACTGACAACCGTGCCTAGGTCTAGGCGTCGACCACACAGAGGCAACGGGCAGCGGAGTGGTGAGCTAAGAAAGTGGGAAAAGGGCAAGAATTAGCAATTTGTCAACAGATAGCTGCAAAATTCCGTCATAAAAAAACTATAGGTGCTCGGTTTTTTTAATTTTCCCCTAGATTCCACCAAAATAGACATTTCCAGACCCAAATATTTTGTGTGTACTTTGGAAGATAATTTCCCCGCAGGCTAAAATTTAGCGGGGAGAAATGATGGCAATTACTTCTGCCTTGTCTCGACGCAAGTGGCGATAAGATTCGGCCACTGGCTGACATTGTGCACTTTAAATATGCACGTACTTATAAGGCGGTGGCACCTACGGTTAAAAGCTGGTGGAAGCAAGAAAAAAAGGGAGAACAAGAAAGTCCAAATGTCGCTGGAGTAGATGCGCTACAGCCTATAGGCCTACAGTTCCTTTTGCAGTAGGCCTACTGACCTTGAAGGTCATCGAAGGTCGATAATTTTCATCTCATCTCAAAGAACGTATGTGATTTCTTATCACTGATCAACAGAAACTTTGGCCATATCTGTCACCGTTTCCGATATACATGCAGCCACGTATAGCTTGAAACTTTTCATTGGAAATTGCGGCCAAACCGCTGCAGATAGAGACATGATTACTATTAACAGTCTATAGAAAGTCGCCAGCGCCATATCCGACGGTACCATCGCCGACCTCCTACGACTTACCGTTTAGCCACAATACATCCGTGACAGACGACAGACAGAAAGACGGGTGGACGGACGACAACTATGCCAAAAACGCTTACAGCATAGCAGGATGAGAAAAAGATAAATTCGGAGGGGGCGGTCTAGAGAAAGTCGCCCCACCTCACACTGAGTTATAAAAGTCGGCACTTATAATACTGGCAGCCAACGCCCATCGTGAGGCTTCACTCTAGTTATAGTCTAGTCATAAACATAGCGCGGCAGACAACGTCGGCATTTGTCAGTTTCTGCTGTCTATAATGGCACTAAGACTAATGCGTCTACCGGCAGCTTTCAACTGCTGGCATTTTGAGCAGCGAATCGACCAGAACCGAAAGTTTCGCTTCACAAGTTAAAGCTTAACTGGATCAATCAATCAGTCGATATGTACACCGTGGGCCACAAACACGTGCCACTTTTTCTGAATAGTTCCGTGAAATACTGTCCTATTTCAATAATTTTTGATAAGCAACAACGCAAAGAAACTGGACACAAACGAATTTAGTTTTGCCCACTTTACCATAATACTGTCGCTACACCACCTTGTGAAATGCAGAAGACGTACACTGTAGTTTGGCCATTTATAACAATGAATTCATATTGAGTAGCGCATACGCATTTGGCTCAGTAGATCATTGAGACCACAAAATCATTGAAAATATTTTATTTCTGTAACATTAATCGTATTTTTGTAGATCGTACGTTCTTTTTCTTCTTTTCCAATAATGCACATATCCTCTTGCGAGTAATGTCGTGCAATAACGTAATAACAGCCAGTGGGCGTTCTGAGTCACTCGGTTATTGAACGCGCTGTTGACGAGTTGCGCCAACGTCTACGCGCTTGCGTTCGTGCTGCAGGAGCGCATGCTGCAATAAAGATGATGTGATGTGACACATCGCCATTTAGCTAATCATTTCTGAGCCGGTGTCACCGGCGCATGCGCTATCCAATATGAATTTATTGTTGTAAATGGCCAAACTACGACTTTTGCATTTCACAACGTAATGTAGTGACAGTATTAGGGTGAGGTCGGCAAAACTACAGTCGTTTACGTTAGGTTTTTTCTTGATGTTGCACACCAAAAATTATCAAGTTTGGCCAATGTTTTACGGAGCTACTCAAAAAATAAAAGTGGCACGTTTTTATGGCCCACGGAGTATTTATTTTATACCGTGCAATATAAGTAAGTAAGTAAAGTGTATATTTATATAGCACATACTCAAAACGATCTCTAATGCGCTTAATATATTTTGTCATTAATATCTCGCAAAAATGCATGTCTTCAGCTGACGTTTGAAAGTATCGAGACTCAGTTCTGGGTCACGAAAACTGTCTGGCAGCGAATTCCAAGTCGACGGGCCCGCCACAGAAAAGCGCCGACGACCGAAACTGTTCGATCGATAGCGCGGTACGACCAACTTCCGCTGAGTGGCAGAACGCAGATGTTGACGGCGAGTGACTTCTGCTGTGAGTGTACAACTGTCCATCAAGTACGGCGGAGCAGTTCCATGGAG
>Ga0209367_1004254_pt1 | contig 19696 bp, 18 predicted proteins | sample WorMetLIZISLAND2_FD_187412 | JGI IMG/M metagenome (GOLD analysis project Ga0209367, IMG submission 187412) | Marine gutless worms symbiont microbial communities from Max Planck institute for Marine Microbiology, Germany - Olavius geniculatus... ...
CCCTCAATTGAGGTGACCCCCTTCGAATTTATGGAAAGCTTTACGGTTCCTGAAACTAGAGTTATCCAGGCAGCCAACGGTGAAGATTTGGTGATCGTAGCTTGCACCTTTTTTGACTGACCCACCCGTGTGACAGATGGATGGAGAGAATTGCGATGGCTAAGACGCGCTGAAAGCAGTAGCTGCTTTCGCACGTAAAAATGGAGAATCAAATAATGGAGGACTGAAATGTTACCCGTAATCTAAGATCGGCAACTTCGGCTTCATACTGCTTGACCTTCTCATCTAAAGTAGCAACTTTTGCCTCAAACTCTTGCTTTGCCGTCAGAGCTTCTTCCAACTTGGACTTGAAATGTCGCGGAGCTGACGACACAAACTCTTCCGAATTCTCATCTGACAACTTACCTAAACATCACAAAAACAAATTCCAGAAGAAAGATTAAAAAGTAAACTATAAGAAAAAAATAAGACAAACAAAAAACTAAGATGAGAAGTCTTACAAACTTGTACATCACATGGACATCAAGTGGTGAACAGAAATCTTTCCAAGGAAGTCAGCTGCAGTCGATAAATGTCAACAAAACTGCTAATAAAAGTCGAAATTTGATTAATCAATAAAGCTATTAATTTCACAAAGCTAACTAATTTTTCACATAACTATGTCTCAAACATCAATGAAGAAAGACGTACATAAATATACTGTGTCTCAAAAAAAACATTCCCAACATTTCTGACGGTAACTTGAAAACCAATTATCAGATTTTGATAACTTTTGGCAAGAATATTCCTAACTTAACTTGCCATCAAATTACCGTTCAGTTGCCCACCTCACCAAATGTATGCGTCTGCACTACCTAGGGAAAGCATATCAAGTGAAATATGTGTTGAAATAAACAGAAAACTTGAAAAAAACATCCCCGACATTATCGATCGTAACTTGAAGAAAGAAAAGCAGATTTTAATGATATTTGGCAGAAATATTTCTGACACAACTGGCTATTACATAAGTGTTTTAGTTTCCACCTCACGCAACGTCTGCTTTTGCACTACCTGGGGAAAACAGACCAAGCATAATATGTGTTAAAATGAATTGAAAAACGTCAATAAATTCCATCTATCCTAATCTGTGGGCCCCAACAGCCAGTCTATTACAAGGTTTGACTGTCATGCACAGTGTGTCTACCAGATGAAATTTAGGAATGTTTATCGATACTGCTGTCAATAATGGAGAAAAGCGTCTAATTGCATGTGTTTGCACAGTGGGCAAACACTTCAAGCAATTTTACTGCAGGCAGTTGAAAATGGACAACTGGATGAAATGTCAGCCAAAGTGTCAGAAATGTAAACAAAATGTGTTTTTACGCGTTATGTTAATTAAGCAATCATATCGCATTGGACAAAAAGATGACATTTCACTGGTTGTGTTTTCCCCAGGTAGTGCAGTAACAAATGCTGGGTGAGGTGGAAAATTGAATGGTCAAGTTGTGTCAGAAATATTCGTACCAAAAATTATCAAAATCTAATAATCGGTTTTCAAGTTAGAGTCAAAAATGTGGGGATGTTTTTTTAACACACAGTGAAGTTACACATAATTATTTGTAACACCTGTTTAACCGTCAAATACATTACTCCAAGTTGGTGAACATAACTTCAATGGGCTGTAAGCGAATTTCTTATGCCTATCAAACAGATTCAAAACACTGAAAGACATCAGTAACATTAAAAATCAATTAGCACCCAGCATTAGCACATACGATTATGAAACACATACAAAGAAAAAAGCTGGTTTCAAATGCTCACCTAGCAGAGGTTCGACATCAATAGAAAAACGTTTGGTGTGTCGGAAGTCGGGGTCGACTCCAGTTTTGTGCAGAACAATCTGTGTCACGCACTCCTCAATCAACTTGTAATACTGCGGCCTACAATTACATAACCACATAACATCACTGCAGCATCGTGCACTGACCGGTGAATCAAACGAAATGACACAATGTGAAGTAAAGAACCGGACAAGTTGATAAACTGATTAAATTTCTGATGAAATCACATCACAAAAAAATAGCAAAATACACAAGAAAGTGTAGCTAACGCAGAGGGGAACGTACGACAGCAGTGCATGTTTAAAGTACCACTGTGAACAAAATCTAAGCTCACCGATCCCAGCAACTGACATTGGGTACGATGCATTCACATACTCCAGATGGCGTCACCGTCTCGCACGGCTGCTGCCATTTGAGTGGCTGAATGTGAATATTTTGATGGGGGTACCAAGTTTGATGCCCCCATACGGAAAATTCATTGAATGCAGGAGGAGATGAAATTTAAACTAGTGAAAACTACATTTAATGCTGAAAATTTCATACGCAGGCTGTCCCAGTCTATCTCTTAGTAATTTCAACGTAATTCGCTCTTGAAATGAGTGTCGCAGCCAAAAATCGCCAAATAACCCATAAAACCTCTATTTTGGCGTTCAATGTCATCCAAGGTCATTTCTTTTGATGCCAATCCTAAGCCAGTGTAGGACTTCCTATTAGTGATTAATAGTAACCTAGGCCCTATCTCGCACCATTTCTGAGATAGTGACTTACAGGCTAAAAATCGCAAATTTTTTCCCACCCCCTCTGATTTACAGCCCTCACTGGGAGTAAACCCTCTTGACTTAATGGAAAAGCTTTACAGATCCTAAAACTAGAGTCATCCAAACAGCTAATGGTGAAGATTTCATGATCCCAGCTTCCACCGTTTTTGACTGATCCACCATGTGACAGACGGACAAACAGACAAACGAACGGAGAGACAGAATTGCGTTGGCTAAGATGCGCTATAGCAGTAGCTGCTGTTACGCATAATAAGATGCAACATATGTTTAGTGTAAATGACTCTTCAGCTCAGGTAGACACACTGTCAACAAAAAAATAATCTTTCTTTCCGAAGAATGTAAAAAAAAACTTATTGTGCACTGAAACAGCTGTTAGCCGAGTATTCTAAATGAAAACATACTTTCATTGGACAATGAGCCATGTTGTAGTTTTCAATTAAAATTAGTGACTAATTTATCACTAATGTTTAAAAAGTTACAGCTCGGATAATAATAATAATCTAAAAATGTCTTTTTACAAAAAAAAAACATAAACAAAATGAACAACCATGCATGATGCAAAAACAGTGAAGACTCAACCAAAATTACCTGGAATAGATATCATCTCGTATGGTCAACAAGTGCTGAAGAATAGAGAGAAAGTACGGCTCTGATGCAGTGTTCAAAGTTGAGTTGAACAGCATGTCATAACACTCCTTTGGATCACTGGTTTCCACTAGTTAAGTACAGATCTCACAAACAATGAAAACAACTATCTGAGAAATAACATAGTAAAAACACAAAATTTAATGAACAGATTAGCTAGTAACATCATTTGTTTTTCCGGGATATTTGTAGTTGACAATTCAATTCAATTAGCATCAAAAATCATTCAAAATGCATTCATCCTGCTGCCAGTGTTCAAATGTGGCTTGTAACAAACAACAACACAACTGAGATATGACAACGTTGTGAGTTCTCACACTTTTGCTAACAAAGCTGTACTGTCAAAAGTACTAACTGTATGCCATCTGTCATGCTATTAACTCAAATTCACCCAATGCACTGTAAGAAAAAAAACTCATATGTCGAAAGTGCCAGTTCATTCTGCTGACTATATCTGCGATGAAATAAGAACACGAACACGCAGTCTGTCCAATGCATTTCAATAGTTTACAGTACATGTTAGTATACATATAATCAGTAAGCTGTATAGACTGGTAGAAAAAAAATCAAAAAGTTTAATTTTAAATTGCACAGTAGCAAATGTCATCCTTCGCTGTTATTATAACTCAACAATTAACGTTGTCAGTCACAAGACCATTTAATTCATCACCAGCGCTTTACTATGAATGGTCCATTGTCACCATGTGTCTATCTTGCACCGTTTTGCAGATATGGCGCCTCACGATAATGGAGTCACGACCTTAATCTTTTGGGGTCACGTGACGTTATCGGTCACATGACCATTCGACTCGCGGCGGTCGACTTCCTATGGGTGGTCCATGGTGACCATGCATTTATCTGGCACCATTATGGATATAGCATCTCAAAATGTTGGACGCACAGATGTGTACACGGAAAGAGAGAAGGAAGAACGGAAAGGGAAAGAGAAAGCAAGAAGGGAAGAAAAAGAAAAGGGAAAGTGAAGAGAAAACAGAAGAAAAAATAAAGGAAAGGAAAAGGGAGAGGAAAAGAAAAAAAAGAAAAAGAAAAAGGGAAAAGAAAAAAGGAAGGAAAAAAAGATGAAGGGAAAGGAAAAGAGAAAAAGAAAAGAGAAAGGGGAAGGGAAAGGGGAAGAAAACGGGAAAAGAGAAGGGGAGAGGTAGGGGAAGGGAAAGTGGAAGGGGAAGGAAAAAAGGAAGGAGAAAGGGAAAGGGAAAAGAAAGGAAAGATGGAAGGAAGAGAGCATAAGAAAAGTTGCACGCACGGACGCACGCATGGGCACTCAGGTGATTTTATACTCTGTCCAATGCTATGCATTGCATTGGACAGACAATGATGCCAATGTTACTCTTACAAACTACAATTATCAACTATCATCAAACTAAGCAAGTAGATAACAAGTAATCTTTAATCAGTGTCACGAATATACACAATATAAACCACAGAACAAATGTATAGGCTAGCAAATGAAACATAAGCAAGTGGCAGTAGTTAGACAACAAGCCACGATGTCATGATGTCTAGCATGTAAAAAGATACTCCATCTCAAAGCGGATGTTGTCATAGCGATGACTGAACTCCTCTGCGTCCTCCTCCTTGTGTTCAGTGAAGATGCGAATCTGCGTCAGCACGTCCTCGTTGGCCACATTCTCCAGATGCTAAACAACGCAAACATCACGGTTCCCACACTTTTACTGACAAAAATTTCAAGACGTTTCCTAGACTTTCGAGTACCGTCAAAACGTTTTTCCAGGACCTTCTAGGAGCCCAACAACAGTGAAACATAAAGACAAACAGCCTTTACGCAAGAATTCTGTCTAATGAGTATCCAGTCTACTAGAATATGTTGTCCATCCACATTGGATTTTGAGATCCAGGTGTTGTGCCTTGCACCACCAGTTTCTGTAAACTTTCTGTATTACTTCTCATAACATGTCCTAAATATGTTAACGTTCTTGCCTTAATGGATAACAAAACATTCCTTGACACTTCAGCTGGTGCAAAGCACTTTGCCAGTAAAACTGTCAATATGGCTGATAAAAAAGCTTACCGTGAGAGCATCAGCAAGGCCAGTGCGTAAAAACTCATTTCTGAGATGAAGCCGAAAGTCCAGCTCATCCGGGGTACTGACGATAGCGTTGATTAGCTGAAGGCAGGCCGTCTACACAGCCCACAAATGACACTTTGTGAACACAGAATGTAAATGCAGAAAACAACCGCTCCTCGCATCTGAAGCAGTTTACAATTTGAACAGCACCATCCGCCAACACCTTCCAACGTTAACTAAAATATGTAACTAAGTAAAACGTGAATTTCTATAGCACATAGCGTTAAAATTCACCTCTAATGCACTAGTCACACTAGTAAAAACTGAACAAGATTGTTTTAAAGAACTGTTTGAAACTGTCAACATCACACGCCACCGGAGCTAGATCTCTGAGTTCATCTGGCATTGAACTGTAGACTGTTGAACCAGCAATTGGAAAGCCCAATAGCCGTAGCTGTTGAGTCAAGAGAGAGGTACAATGAGCCATCTGTTCTTCAGCAACACTGCTACTGACTAACTGCTACCATGCTCGTCTACGATTTGAACCCTGTATTAACACATGGTGCACTACAAATGCTGACTACTTACTTACTTATAGTTAGAATTCAATACACACCATCAAATCTGTTGAAAGCCTCTGACCACTGGGACCTTGACCAAAGCCTAATTCACTTCACCCAAAATGCACTAGTGACCAAAAGTTTGTAGAAAATCTATTAATATAATGCCCATCCAAAATGTTGCAGAAACAAGCCTCAAATATGCCATTTTTGCACATATGGTCAATAATCCTATGACTTTCATCTTTAACACTTTGACCCTAAAACCTCAAAACTTACTTAGTGCATACAAGATGCACTACTGACAAAAGTTTGGCGAAAATGAATTGATGTATATCACAGACACTGTGAAAACAACATCGCAAATGAATGGACACCCAGGCACATGGGTGGATGAAGCCATGCCAAACAGTGATTAAGACATAAAAATAAAAGTATCAGTTTTCAAAACTTACACAACAGACTTCAGCCATATTCAATCATGAGTGATGCACTAACTCTAAATATACTCAACAAACAATGTGCATCACCAGAGACCTTCATCTGAGAGTCATTCATAGATACACCCTGAATGACAGGCAGAAACCGATCATGACCTCTGAATTCACTGCACACTGTTATGCCTTCCACGACCTTCTCATGCCTGAATCCACACAATTACCTCAGCAACCGAGACATGCATCATCGTTAACATAAATCAACACCACCACCATTAATGGCGTGTGAGATAAAAAAAAGTAGGCGGGCCAGGAAGTTGCATTTTTCTCACAGGCACTGCAAATTTTCATACAGAATTCCAACAGACAGCTACAAATTTCTGACAAAGTGCTCAAATTTCAATTTTGCCCCTAAATTTGCCCCAAGATAGCGATTTTTCAGCCCCATATTTTGCGTTTTCACATAAAATTTTTTTGGAAAAACAAAAACATTTTCGGACAGCCCAAAATGTCGAGGGGAAGGGCAACTGCCACCCCGTGATACTGATCGCCATCAGCAATTACAATACAGAGGCATGTCGATAATGGCGTCAATAATCAGGTCTGCCTCAAATGTGTGCACTTCCACTCATCACCCTGTCAGAAGATTTGGTCTCAGTCTCAACACTATCTCAAGATGTACAAACGTCTCATCTCAGACAAAGAGCTCAACATCTCAGAAACATGTGTCTTGTATCTGATCTTGATCTCGGCTTGCACATCAATGCACCTAATCAGGATTGTTTACATGCAAGGGTCTTTTGTCACTGGCTACTCAGTGCAACAAAGCCAAAAATTTGGGTATGGGCATCACTGTCCGTCCATGCTCTACCTACACGCAGAGTTTCTTTTTGTAAAAACTGTACTTCCTGATAAAAGCAGTTTTAAATGACTCAAGCCAGCCAATCCAATAAGCTTAATCTGAAAGAATGGACTCTCACCTGAGCTTGATATGATATGATTATGATTAAGGATATGCACAGAAAAAGTGGGAGGCAAGCAGTTAAATCTAGCACATAAACTAAAAAAATAAAACATGTGTTAAACAAAAATGACATAAGAGAAATGGAACCAGTACTGCAATACAAAAAAATGAAAAATCCAGAAAAAATGGTTATGGGAAAAATAGAAGCCTAAGATCAGAAAACTACACTGGGTCAGGATATCCCAGACATTTTCAATTGTAACTTGAAGAAAGATTACCAGATTTTAATAATTTTTGACATCAATAATTTCTGACACAATTTGCAATCACAAGAATGTCCAATTTTCCACAGCACCCATTGTCTGCTTCTGCACTAATGGGGAAACAAAACCAATGAAATATTGCATTTTTATCCAATTCTGCCTGCTCGGGTTCACCCATGTAGTGCAGAAGCAGACATTTGGTGAGGTGGTTACTAGAATGGTCATTTGATGGCAAGTAGTGTTTAAAATGTTTGCACCAAAAATGATTAAAATCTGTCAATCCTTCTTCATGTCACAATCAATAATGTTGGGGATGCTTTTTGATGTATTTCTGTTCATTTCGACTCATATTTTGTTGGTTCTGTTTTCCCCAAGTAGTGCAGGAGCAGACATTGGATAAAATGGGATATTTAACTGTCATTCAATGGCCAGTTGTGCCAGAAATATTCATACCAAAAATTATTAAAATTCAATATCCCTACTTCAAGTGACAATCGATAATAATCAGGATGTTTTTTTCCGGACACGATGTAGAAATGGAGAAAAAAAACAAAAACTGAGACTTAAAAAACAGAAATGACAAATCAGTTAAATGCACAAAGGACTAAGTTAAATGAACTTGCCCATCAGGTGGAACCAAACAGATGGCTGCCATCAGTTTAACGGCTTCCAGCATACACGTGGGATCACGTGGGTCAATGGACCGAGCCAAAATTGTCAGCGCCTCCTCGTGAGCAACCATTTGCATCAGGCCAAACTGCATGACAAAACATAACAACTGCAACACAGCAGAAAGAAAAAGACCTAATTCTTGCAATTAATTCTCTAAGCACCAAAATACATAATATGTGTAAGCAAGTTGTGAATGTGCAGTATCTTAGTGGCAGAGCTCAGCATACGTCAGGCATTCACGCCACAATGGCAAGAAATGTACTTCAAAAGACGAACAAGAGATTAGGGTTTTTAGCCACTAGAAATGTGGCGAACAAACACTACGGATAAATGTAAAACAGGTTTCTTAATCTAAACACGTACATCTGGATTGTCAATGATATCAGAAAGATCCTGGAAAGAATTTGGCAGTTGGAAAAAGATATTGCAGATGTGAATTCAAAGTAATCAGTAAAATTTTTAAAACCAGGTAGAAAAGCAAGACACTACAAAACTACACCGTGGGCCATAAAAAAATGTGGCACTTTACTTTTGTCTATATCTTCGTCAATTATTGATCGATTTTCAAAATTCTTTCACTGTCACACTCTGCAGACAATTTGCAATAGTGTGATTGTTATATATCCGCCAGACAGTAAATGCGTCTCTACACTATCTTGTGAAATATAAATGTAAGCAAAAACTAACGATAATAACAAATATTTAGGTAAATGAAAAAAATGCTTCAGAACAACATTGTGATAAATGATTTGTATGACACTGTGTTAGACCCACACAGTTTAGTGTCATACGGACCATTCACTGCAATGTTGGTCTCAAGTATTTTTTTTCAATTTTACCAAAATGTTTGTTTGTTATTATCATTATATATGCATATTTCATTGATATTTCACAAGGTAGTGTAGAGATGCACTTATGGTGTGGTAACACTCACTCTACCTACCCATGGACAGATGGCTGGTTATATAAAAAATGGTTTACGCAGTCACTCAGGCCAACATAAAATAACTTCATTGATCGATGCAATGCATTCACAAATAACTACTATAGCACAGTAGCAAATCTAGCTAACATTAAAGAATACACATAACATTAAGTACATACACGATTGTTGGTGTACGCCCGGAGACATTTAACACACTCCAGTGTGCTGCGACGCTCCTGCTTGCTGCAACATAATGCATCAGTACTCATATACATCACAATCCAACAGACATTACGCACAATTGAGGAACTTCTGTGAACCCAAGTGTACAGATATGACACCTGCATAAACCCGAATTTAAGAGTTGGAAAATGTGCAGGATACCTGGAACCCTGGACACTTACAGAACATCAGAGTGATCTTGTATTCGATTCCTTTGTTAAGCAGGCAACACCACAAGTTTATGAACTTGACCCACATCCAGAAATAGGCAAAACAAAGAGATGAGAAAGCCCTGCTGTCACTAGGGAAGATGTGCTATGGCTATACAGTTCCTGTTGCAGTACTGACCTTCAAGGTCATCCAAGAAGGTCCAAGATCAATAATTTTTATGTCAGTTGAAAAATATGCGACTTCCTATTAGTGATCAATAGCAACCTAGACCCTATCTCGCACCGTTTAGCTGCAATACATCTGTGACTGACAGACAGACGAACAAACACACAACAACCCGTGCATACCCGTAGCTGAAGTATGTCAACTGTTTCAAGTTAATGCTTGATCACTTATCAACATCAACAAACTATAGTTCAATCTTAAAAACTGCTCAACAATTATAATTAATAGGGCATATGGATGTTTTCAACAAACATTGCTCAAGATAAACTATGCAGCTGAGCCAGCTATACAAAGTACTATCATACTTCTCATAGCAGTAGTTTAGATTGTGAAGAATTCCATTCAACCCATTCTTCTTGCCAAAACTTATGACCCATCTTCAGCACAAAAAAACACAAACAACCATGAATGCACAAACCATAAAAATAAAAAAAACTGACATAGTGTTACATTTGTCTTCGAATAGATTTATAGGTCGAAACATAACTTAATAAGTTCGGTTAGAATAAATTCATCAATATACAACCTTTCACCAATATATTTGTAAGCTGTATATTGATTAATTCGTCCTAACTTATTATGAATGCTGCATTCGCTAGTTCTTTAAAATGCCACCCCATCAACAAAGCTAACACTCCAGCAGCCTTGCCTATCAAGAAGTATAATTCATCCAAATGTAACATAATATCAATTTACATGATATGGACACAATATATACCACCAATGCTTACCATGAATCTTTTTATTGTACTTCATAAAATTCTTTGTAAACTAGCCAATCTTTCACGAGCTACGATTAACGATTAGTTATGATTATGCTAAGTTCCCATTGAGGTGAATTTTTGGGATTTGCCAAAGCCACTTTTTCCAGACCATATTCTGTTCCCAGCACCCAACCAACAGCAATGACATCAACGCACTGAAGGGTGAATTCAACCCCTATCAGGAAACACATAAAAACAGAGCTGGTTAAGATTATTTTTTAACCAGTTAAATTTTAAAAAAGAATGATCAATTATCAATCTCTAATTGTGATTAATGACAGTGGCCATTGTGCACAAAAAAGTGTGTTTTTAGCAACTTTATTATAAGTTATTCAGCTAAAAGTAACAGCAGTCAAAACCGCACTGAGACAACAATTAATAAATATTATTACTAAAACCTAAGTGTTTGCTTTATCCAATCATGTTTTACAGACAGATTCATCCTCACTGATCAAATGCTGTCTTTTTGTTTGATCTAACTTTATTAATGCAGTCTTAGTGATGTGACTAAACAAAAATTACATAAAAAATGAACAGATGTATCATAAAAGAACTGGCTGCACATCAATCACAGATAAAGATGACTTTATGACCAGCACGTTAAAGAACATAATAATCTAGCACCTTAATGGGGGGAATCAGTACTTTAATGACAAATCTTGAGAAACTGAAAAAAATGTCGGATAAATACTCACGAAACCGGGTTGTTAGTCAGTGCAACCCTGAGTGCAGAAATAACCTCACAGCGTTTGTCACAGCGAAACTCTGAACTATTCAGAGCCATCACAAATTCTTCTGGCATATCAATCTGACCTTTTGGCTTCAACAGACACACAAAATTATAAATCATTTAAACTATCACTTAAATGTTGTGCGCAACTGCTAACAAAAATTTTATAATTTAGCAGCCATTCATGACTGTTTATTCTCACATTAACAGTATCGTGCTGGATTTAAATAATAATGAACAGAGCTGCTGTTAAGATCGTTGCGTTTGCGTTTCAGAAAAAATGTCTGAATGAATGAAACATGTTTATTATGTCTTGCAAACCATAGCTCAGTGAAAAACAAACATACTAAGCTAAGTTTCTTTTAATGTACACTGCAATTACTTGAACATAACCAAAGTTGACTATAAAAGTGGGCTTTATAGTAAAATCACCAATGACGCCATAATTATCAACACCATGAAATATGTTAGACTGTTAGTCCCAGAAGCATGCCATAGCCTGGCTACTATCAGATAACACCAGTGTGTGAGCTTCTGCAGCCCAGAACTCAGTTCCAACAGCCAGCCAAGACCTATCCCAAATATCCTCATCACCTACCTGTTTCTGTGGTTGTCATAACACTAGATGGTGTTCACCGGTAATGGGCCACTAAAGCAAAGGGCCACCATAGCGAAGGTCCGCCATGTAGCGAGGGGCCGCCATAGTGAAAAAATCACGTCGACAGACGCATCATTACGCTTTACATTCACATTCACCAGGAAGCAACAATTTCACATGCAATAGAGTACAATTTTATGCTTAATACTAAAATTACGTTTTTCGCTTACAGTTATGGTTAAGATTAGGGTTAAGGTTTGGGTTAGAGATCGGGCTAGGGTTAGCATTTTTCAAAGATTTATGTGACAATAATGCACACCATAAATTAGTGTACAATATAGGTAGTAAGTTCGATGGTGGTGCATATAACTACAGAAATTGCCAACGGCTGCCTGTGACGGTCTACTTAGAAAACCTGAGGAGCTAGTTGGTCGACTGGCAATCCATGAAGCTACGGTCAAGGTCGTCAGTCACTCGGCTGTCATTTGCAACAGCTGTTTTGCAACAGCTGTCGTGTCTGCAGGACACTGCGGCTTTCGCTATGGCGGGCAGCCCCTCGCTATAGCGGACCCAAATTGTGTTCACCTACCTTGGCACATTTGTGAAACCACAAAAGTAAGCATAAAGAAGCAGAAACTTTCGCAGAGACAGCTAGGTAACTGCGTGGGAGCGCGTCCCCTTTTTGACGCTTTGAGGAAATGATGGTTAAACCCAATTAAGCTGGCATACAGCTCAAGTTGGCTGGATGGCCAACGATTAAAAGCTAAGAGCACCTTTAACCGACTTTTTATGTCAGCAGTCCTGGTAACCTGTTATGCAGAACTTGCCGTTTCTTCCCTAGCAACAGCTGTAACCATCCCCAGTACTCATTCTACCTACCCATGGAGGGATGGCCAGGCTGAGTTGACCTGGGTGGCTTGGTAAATATGGTCAAATACTGTAAGTAAAAGTAGACAGAAACTGTCTTACTGAACTAAACTGAATTAGGAGTGTACATGGGAAGAGCATGAATTCACCTGGATGGATCCTTTAAACTGCATTGCGAGAAGGTCACGCTTCTCATCCAACCTTTTATCGCGTAACGGAGCCTTCTTTTCCTCTGTCAGGTTCATGTCATCCTCAACAACACACCAACAGACAGAACTTTTTACTTCATGCATAATGGATTCGACATTCAAATCCGCCAATGTTCCGAAAAGTCACCATTCCGAGAGGCCGCAAAAAACGTTCTAGACAACAATAAAACTGTACTTATTAAACACTAAACTAACTCTTAACAATGACCTCAACCTTAATCCTATTCCTAACCCTATCCTTAATCCTGAAGGCCTTTTGGAATGGTGGTCCTTCTGAATAGCAGGCCGACATCACATAATGCAGTTTATCTTGGCTTCACACAAGCTAGTATGACAAAACCATGCCTAATTGACACTGCTTGATGTGCTTGTATCTACACAAAACACAGCTTCATTCAGACAGTAAACAAATAATTTGTTTGAACTGAATTTTATCTGACTTGACCCAGATGGCAGTGTGGCTTAGTGGTGATAATGATGGTTCAATGTTGTTATTCTACATTACAGGTGGACTGAACATTATCAGAACAATTCTGTAAAAGGATTCAGGTCACCTTGGCAGCATTGCTTAGCTCCAGATGTAAACACATGGTACACACCTCAATAACAATTACTGCAGTGTTTAAAAATGCTATACGTTCAGCTGCGTGTTTCTCATCTCCTACCCTATTGCTAACACTGCTGTGATGATTATTCTACTACCACTGCTGTAAACTTCATTTTATCCAGGTGCACTGTATTATTAAAAAATTTCAACAGTTGTAAAGTATCCATCTAAGAAAACATTTGACACACCGGTATCGTATCAAACATTACATAACTTGAATACAATAGTACTTACAAGCATCCGCTCAAATTTGGCATTAACATCTGAGTCTGAAAGCCGACTTATTGTCTGCTGAAACTTTAGCATCTGTTCTTCATCGCGAGCCAAGTCCTCAATGTTACGGCACCTTGTAGCTGAGCCATCAGACCGGTACTTCTCCTTCCTGTCCTTGCGACTAATGCTGATCTTCTCAAGCTGTACAACATCAAACACAACACCCAGCAAAATGATTACTGGTAATTTACGGTAAAAACTAGATAAAGATCCATGTAATTTCTATAGCGCTACTCAGTGCTGGGTAGTAACGCGTTACAAAGTAATGCGTTACGGTAACGCGTTACTTTTAGGAGTAACTAGTCCTGTAACGCGTTACTATTGGCCCGGCGTAACATTGTCAGTAACTAGTTACTTTTTAAAGTAACTAGCAACGTAAGCAACGTGTTACATTTTTTTTAAATTTTTCAACTTCTCAGCAAATAGAAATGGCCCATCTTTAGAAGTTTTTGGCAAAGATAACTGGCAAAGCGCCCTGTTGGAAGCAATTCAATCGGTTTCAGCGTCAGGTGGTCTAGCAGAAGTCAGCAATGTTACTGCCAATGATGTTGAGGACTTTTTTGTTTTTATGACACGAATGTTGCGTTCAAGTCTGTATCTGCGGAACTTGATATGTACATTAACGACACCTCAAGCGATATTGACAGTCTTCACCGCTTCCCACTTGTCAAGAAAGTGTTTGCTGCTAAGAACACTGCTCTACCCTCAAGTGCTCCTGTGGAACGGTTATTTAGCATTGGAGGGCAAATCTTGACTCCTCGAAGGAATGGGCTTTCTGATGAACATTTTGAAGAACTGTTGATGTTGCGTGCAAACAGACATTTAGAGGAAAACAGCTAGACGCATGAGTTCTAAATGCTGATGACTAATGAGTTGTGTTGTGTCTCGGGACATTTATGAATCTTCAATGTTTTGTTGTGGTGCTTAAAATACTGATTTAGTACAAACCGTGTTGCCAGTTGTAACAGTGCATTATTAGAATGCTTATGAAACAGTGTAACTAGCAAAGTAAACAGTTACTTTTTTATAGTAACTAGTAAAGTAACTGGTTACAATTTTATAGAAGTAACTAATTTAGTAACTAGTTATATTTTGGAGACAGTAACTAGTAACGGTAACTAGTTACTTTTGGAAGTAACTAGCCCAGCACTGGCGCTACTAACATTCATTGAACCAGAAATGCCTTACTGAATGGGCGATTTCTCTACCTGACAAAAATCAGCAAAAGACAGCTATAGTATTTATCTTTATTTTTTTTCACCACCTCTAAAACACAGTTAACAGTCATTTGAACTGCATAAAAACAACTAAACACCAACTACAATGTGTTTTGAGAGCCCAAAAAGCATTAAAAACTAAAAAGGCATTTGCAACTGGGGCTCTGCCTCAGACCCCACTGGAAAAGCTTACAGCACTTACAAGCAGAATTTGGGGAAAGAACAAGAAAAGAAAAAACAGGGCAAAAGAAGTGGGACAAGAAATTAAGCCCAGGCAGTAGGCTCATCGGGCCAAATTTGGACTTAGGGGTGCCACTAAATAATAAAAACTAAGCTTACTGAAAATGTTTGCAGTAGTTTTTGATACCAAAAACTTATTGTAACTAAAAAGTGTTTTTCAGCAGTTTTCAGCAAACAGTACCACCACCTAAGAATTATAAGCATAAACAGATGTGCTGTCAGAGGTGGCACTATTTACTAGTACGTTTTTGGTAGTTTTCAGTAATTAGTGCCACCCACTGTCAGCTAGACTGGCTTTAATTGCGGTGTTTATCACCTAAAACTTACAAAACTAGCTCCACGCTTTCCCTTGTCCATCGCTGGTCGCAAAGACTTCTCGGTAACTGGTAAATCGGCTTGATTTACCCAACGACTTGACGACCGATCAGCAACTGACAGGACAGTGGCACCGGTGGATTTGTTTTGAACTGTTGATCACCAAACGACACACACAAATCAATCGATCTAACAGATTCGTTTAAATAAGGCCAAATACGAAACTATGGCATAAACTGAACCGAAGTTTCAAGTCGCCAAACACTGTCAACGAACATATCAGCTAAAAGATCAACAAGATCGCAGCAATACTTTCATCAGACATCAAACGATATATGACTTTCCGCCATTTTCACCTGCCAATCATCATCACTCAGCGGGCCGGCCTACTGAGCTGCCAGGCTAGCGCTAGCGCTTATCTGCAGCCAGGCCGAAGCGTCCACCAATAAACACAGCTCGCACTTGTTAGCACGTGATAGGGGCCTACTCAAATCGTGCGCTGCATCATCTGCGTGACTCGTGACGTGTTAAGGTTATAAGATCTAATATGCTGCGTTCCATTGGGATCGTGAACTCGGGTTCACCGTGATCACGAGATCGATTTTGTCCCAAACACGCAGTAAACTCATGAACACAAGTCGTGAACTCGTGATTCTGGCGACTACCTCCATTTTCGTGACGAACGAAATAAATTGGCGGGAAACGACGGAAATGAAGTAGACAGTCGTAAATTGCAATAATTTGTAATAAACGGCTATTTTTGGTAATCAGCATGCTGCATGACACACTATTATGCATATACGAGTTTTCTGTAATTTAAGCGTAAGATACGTATGTAGAACGAATGATCCTCGCAGTCACAGCTGATGTCTGTAGGCAGTGTGGAAAGGTTCGTATTGTGCAAAACTTTCTCACCCAGCAATTGAGGCTTATAAGTTGATTAGGATTGTGGTTCGGACAAAACTTAGGTTACTTAAAAATTAGTACGCGTATTCGAGTGGAAAAGCTATTAGGATAGATCCAGTGTTTTGTATTTTACGGCTTTGTTTACTTCGTTTCCATCGTTTCCCGCCAGTGTTCGGAACGCTCACGATGGCGATCACCAGTTTCCGCTTCTCGTGAACACGAGTTCACGATCCCAATGGAGCGCAGCATAACTATGGTTGTGAGCCCGTTTGTTTTCTTGGGGATGAGGTTATACCGTGATACCGAGGGTTACCGTATTTCAATGAATATACTCTGTCGGATTGCGGTGGCCTAGCAACTGTAAAAAATACCGATTTCCTGTTTTGCAGTTGTTTCCGTCACTTCATGCACGTTGCACATCTGCCAGCTACGACATTACTAAATATTACTCGCAAGAGAAGAGGATTTGTAGTCTGTACATTATGAAAAGATGAAGACGTAAATTATCGATATCAATCAATCAATCAATCAATCAAGTTTATTTCAGACAGAAACGTCCATAGAATACAGGTAAAATAATAAAAGCAATAAAAGTGGTAAAAAAGAAAAGCAAAAATAAAACATATACACATCACAGTCCAATTCTTACAAAATATTTAACTACAGCATTATCACTACATAAGAACTGCACATAAAATGAATATTTATAATTATACAAAAGAGTCTCAAAGCTAGGAAGCTGCAAATCCAAAAGAATAGCTGTAATACTATATATATTGACCCAGCTCGAATCTTTCCGTAGAATGTTTAAATCAGTGGCTTTGAATGTTGCCATGGTACCGAAAAAGTAAGGATGGAGAATTACGAAGTGAGTTGGTTTGAAATTGGCGCTAAATTTGACTTCATATAAAGTGTTTTATGAATGTAGAACAAGCCAGGTTTCTTGGTCACTTAGTTTTTCATCGCAGCTTTTGCTGTCAGCAAATAATTGACCATAGGCATGGAAATAGACGTTTGCATGGCATTTATTAAGGTAACTGGAACTTTCGTACCCGAGAACTTTCGTTCCCGCGGGTGCACGGGTATAATGCGGACCTGCGGACCGACCAACGGGTAAACTGCGGACCAAACCTGCGGACCAGGTCCGCAGTTTACCCGTTGGTCCGCGGGTTCGTATTATAGTTATAAAAGAAAAAAATGTGAAATAAATGTGTTGAGTGTTTTATTTTTAATTGTTTGTGTGTAATAGGCTCACAGGCGTAGTGATCAGCGGCACAAGCGTTCGTCTATATGACTATAGGCCTACTTATAAACGAAATGCACGCAGTATATAATGAATGTGAATAAAATAAATAAAACGACATTGACTACGTGAATTATGGAACTTTCGTTCCCACGTACTTTCGTTCCCTGAAACTTTCGCTCCCACAGCCAAAGTAACGTGGTTTCGCTGCCAACACAAATTATGATTATTTAATTGATAAACTAATGTTAGGCCTATTAAAGCCTTATGCCTTGTTCGTATCTTTGTACAACTTTATTGTACTAAAAGATGGCATGTTTTAGCAAGTTATTTTATTAATTATTTTATCTTAAATTTGTTAAGTTCGCCAAATTCTTCCTCAAACTATATTTCTTTATAAATTTTTCTTAAGTTATATTTTTTCGTGAAGTTCTTACTATTATTTTAAACTAGTTTCTTCCCTAAACCCTAAACCAATTTTAGTCTTTCAGAAAATCTTTATAGGCTAGCTGTAGCCTGTAGCATGTCTTCCCTAGTGACAGTTGGGCTTTCTTGTTCTGGACTTTGAGCTTTACACCGCATGCTGGTGTCCTTTTATTTCAGCTGCTTCTATTAACATTAAGTGTGTAGGCCTATAATGTAACTGAGTGAGGAGCAAAAGTTCCACCTCATTCTCGCTCAGGGGAGCGAAGGTTCCAGGGAACGAAAGTTCCTGGGAACGAGAGTTCCAGGGAACAAAAGTATCAGGGAGTGAAAGTTCGCTCCTGGGAGCAAAAGTACATAGAGTATTACAGAGAATTTTCATTACTACATCATTCAGTGTGTGTTTAGTTTTGAAGTTTTGTATATATTTGTCTGCAGATGATAAAGCAGCTGGGAGTAGGGGCACAAGGATGCACGTACCTTGTCAAGCGCACTGACAACAATCAGCTTTATGCTCTGAAAATGGTGATACCACTTTGCACGTTTTTATGTTGATGTTTCTGTTATGACGACTGAACAATGATAGCCTGCTATAACTGGGTTCCACTGACCAGTGATCACTATAGGAGGTTTGCTGTAAATATCATCCATTAGATATAGCAGGAATGGAATAAAGTATTTACTGGTAGTAAGTAAAATAATAAGTCAAACCATCTCCATTCTCCAGAGTGTACGTATGGTGTGATTAAGCTAATGTAATACTAGAGTTATGGTTAGGTTTGGGGTTACGGTTAGGTTTAGCTGTAGTGGACATTAGCTACTGTAGATTGGAATTATCACATCTGTGTACAGGAATTGTGTGTGCACTGTGCAGCAAGTGTGTTTGCAGCAGGGGCTTTGTCTCACACTCATCTGGGGATCTTGCATTGCTCCCCCAGGCTATCTTTTAGGCCTTGTTTTTGGCCCTTACATGCTCTGGGGCTTCAGCTGGTGAGCCTCTACCCCAAAATTTTTCTCTGCATATGCCCTTGTGAACACTGGTATGATAAAAATGTCATCTTTTTTTACATGCGCAAGGCATGCCAACAACAGCTTGTTAGTTACATTTAACAAGATAATGTTCATACGAACATGGAATCTGTTCAATGCATTTCGATAGTTTACAATATATGTTTGTAAATATAAATATAATCAGTCAGCTGTTCAGAGTGGTAGAAAAACATCAAAAAGTTTAATTTTAAATTGTACACCAGCAGTGTTACTGACATCTTCCACTATTATTATAACTAAACAATAAATACTGTCAGTCACGAAACCATTCGATTCGTCACCAGGTTTTAACTGTAAAAGGTCCATTGTCACCATGCATCTATCTTGCACCGTTGTGAAGATATGGCACCTCAGAGATAATGTGATCACGAACTTGACTTTTTGGGGTCATGTGACGTCATCGATCACGTGACCATTCGACTCCCGGGGGTCGACTTACTATGGGTGGTCCATGGTGATCATGCATCCATCTGGCACCGTTACAGAGATATGGTGCCTCAAATGTTGGACGCACGGATGTGGAC
>Ga0209367_1004255_pt1 | contig 19691 bp, 9 predicted proteins | sample WorMetLIZISLAND2_FD_187412 | JGI IMG/M metagenome (GOLD analysis project Ga0209367, IMG submission 187412) | Marine gutless worms symbiont microbial communities from Max Planck institute for Marine Microbiology, Germany - Olavius geniculatus... ...
AGAGCACAGACGTGATTGATATTGGCCGAAAGTCACTTGGTTGTACTGGCTTGCTGACTTTAGGCACTGGCGTGATGGTAGCCGCCTTCCACTGCCTTGGTACTATACCCTCCCGTACTGACTGGTTCTATACGTGTAATAAATTATGCTACTAATAAGTAATAACAGCTAGCAACAATATCATGTGGCGTGCGTCTCAAGTTCTCAACATGCATGTGAACACGCATAAGTACGCTGTGTCGCAAAAAAACATCCCCAACATCTTCGATTGTAACTTGAAGAACGATCGGATTAACGGATTTCAATAGTTTTTGACATGAATATTTTTCACACAATTAGCCATTAAACGACCACTCATTTTTTCACTTCAGCATACGTCTGTTTTTGCACTACCTGGGAAATCAGAACCAACAAAATATTGCATTTTTACGCGCGACAGCAGCTACTGCTGTAGCGAGTTTTAGCCATCGCAATTCTGTCTGTCCGTCCATCCGTCTGTTCGTCACACGGGTAGATCAGTCAAAAACGTTGCAAGCTAAGATCACCAAATTTTCATTATCGGCTGCCTGGAGGACTCTACTTTCAGGATCCGTAAAGCTTTGTCATAAATTCGAAAAAAGTCACTTTCAGCTAGGGCGCTAAATGAGAAGGGGTGAGGAAAATTTGCGATTTTCAGCCGATTCGGCGTTGGCTGAGCGAGACAGATACTTACTTATAGATACTTAGCCGCCGGGCGTCTGGCGCCCTTTGGCGACTGTAAAAGACTGGGCGTTTAAACATGCACCGCTGTTGCGCGTTCCCCTTTGCGTTAGCTGGGCTTTTCTTGTTTATCCAAGGCAGCACTCGTCAAACTGGTTCAAGTGTATAGATTGCAATAGTATTGCTCGTTGAGCATTCGCCAAGCACACATTAAGCACACATCGAGCTAGCTTGATCAGTGCTTGGTGTATGCTTGATAAGTGCTTAAGTTATGAAACACTTTTAATTGATATTGCAAGCATTCATCAAGCTTGCTCGACGACCTATGGTTAGCATGCTAATTAGAGGGTAGGTTATAATCACAGACACAAGATCAGCTGTGGGCTAAGCTGACTTTTGAACCAGCGGGTCTCGTCAGAAATGCTTGATGAGAGCTTGAAGTATGCTTGATGTTGCTTCATTGTCTAAACGGGGTATTACTTATTTATTCATAAACTACCGATATCGTATTGAAATTGAAATTATGATGTCGACGCATCCCTAAAGCAGCGCCGGTCGACTGCGGTCATAGTTCAAACCATCAGCAATATTCGCAGTGCTGTAAATAGCTGCGCGGAGTTAATTGTTGCTCGTTTCCACGCTGTTCGCTAGATAGAGCTATTTCTGCTACTGCTGCATGGCGCGGCTCGATAACCGGCCTTAAGACAATATAAGTAAATAAAACAGAAAAGAAAACTATGTCGGCTGCCCGCCTGGCCTTTGACCGTTTCTGCTGGAAACTTACTCCTGCGCTGAGAAACGTTCACGCCAATTTTGGTTTTCTATGATTTCTCGTTTTCGAGTTTTAAATAGCATAAAATCGGTAGCTCTGGCGGGATTGTTTATAAACTTCCACGTATCTTTAATTCCCTCCCGGTCTCCCGGGTCTCTCACTTTTTTCTCTAGTCTGATAAATGCAAGTGATTTAGTGACTAGAATAGGCGCTATTATCGAACTCGTAACTTCTAGTTCCGGTTCAAATCTCATCGCAGGTCATCTGTGAGGTTGTGACCAACCTTGAGCAAGTTGCTAACCTATTGTGTGTTCAGGTCGACTCAGCCTTCTACCCTTAACTGAACGGAAAATGAGTAAGTTTAGTATCTTTTACGGGCTACGGGGTAAAGGCCCAGTGTAGCTGATTGCGATGGTGATATGTCTGCTGGCTGCACTGTGAATTCAATTGTTTGCAGGCAACGAATGGCCGCATAGTGCGCTGCGGTATCACTTTTATGTCATGCCAATTAGCTGCCAGTTCAAAGTCTGTAAAATGCTTCAGAATACAAGTTACGTAAGCAGCGCTATTATCAAGTAGTACCCGGAGTTCTGGTTTAGGATTACAGCCCCATTAAAAGTTTTGTCGTATATGGTGAAAAAACACGAACGACATGGCAATGACAGAGGCATAGTAATCAGCTGGCGACGTCATTGCCGAGTAATTACTAGTGATGGGTCAATATAGAATTTTTATTTGGATAAGATATCGATATTTTACGAGTAGGCCCCATAAACAAATCTTGCGCAGAGCGAATAACTTGAACAGAGGAGTCTAATGTGTTATTTTTACATGTTCATGTACACAGTTTTTTTGTTGTGCATCACTAAGTGTCAGCAGAACGTACTATAGGCCTATTTCTCGTCAACTGCAACCACAATTTTATCAAAAAGTATTACACCCAAAACGTTTGCAATAGTGACTTCAGAAACTGTCAAAAACTGTCAATAAATCCAAGCAACCCGTCAGATCTCTGCAGCCTGTTTGGTAAAACGAGTTCCAAACAGTCAGAGTAGCAGTCGAAAAGCCAGCCTGACGGCCGTTCGTTTTAAATATGCATGTATAATTAATAGACTACACATAATGGGTCTTGCTCGGCCGTTTGTCCTGCAGATGGGCTTTTAACTCGAAATCAGCGGGCGTAGAATGAACCAAAATCGGTGTTATCAACGTTTTGCAGGGTAGAAGTAAGCTAACTGGGGTGCCAATTTTCAGTTATAGGGTTTTACACGATCCAGCAAACGTCCAGCATTAGCACGTGTATTTTGAATACATTTGCTGGAAGTTTGCTGGACGTTTGCTGGATCGTGTAAACACCTCATTAGTTTTGCTGAGCCGACAACAAACGAGGTACGTACGATCAGCTACTGTGATATTGGCTCTAAAGGCGTGTTCAAAGCGACAGAACTGAACGGAACTAAATGAAGGCCGTAGGCTCACTTCAACAGCAGAACTACATGTATGTCATTTCAGATCACTTCAGTTCAGTTCATCTCTGTGACTTTGAGCACAGTTTGGCGGATAGAGCATCAAGCCAATTCGCAGTCACAAAACCGATGTCGAAAATTTCGCTATATCGGCTCATCTCTAAACTGCTGTCGTTGGTAATTGATGTCGTTAAACACGCGTCGTGCGCATCACCAGGAAACACGCATCCCATTGCCGTCGCTTGCTCAGCCAGACTAAGCACCTGACGTCTGTCCATACTTCTTCTAGTTATTATGCGGCCGTTCTGATAGGCTGTATGCCGCATTACGTGTCTTGTCCGTTTGTCTGTGCGTCTGTCTATGTCTATACTAAGGACCTGACGGTTGGCAGCTTATACAGGCGTGTCCGTGATTAACGTTGCTGAATCTCCATACACATACGCACCATTGACTAGCAAGACATATGGACCTACACTGTACACGTTTATTTTCTGTCTAAGCTAGCTTACACCAATCACCTGTTTACTTTCAATTCCGTATCTTTATGCCAATAATTTAGCTAGCATCATGGCATTTTGTGTAAACCTACAATGGGAATCAGAGGCGCAGAGAGGAGACTGGAAGGCTGAAGCCACCCCCTCTCCCGAAAGGGCCAAAGCGGGCCTACGATTCTGGGATTTAAAAACTTTTATGCCAAGGTGCATTACATTTTACTACGTATTTTACACAGTCACGAGTCTTCATGAATTTGTGTAACGTCGACTATTATATAGCTCATTATGCCGCGTCGTTAAAGTTTCAAAAAGTTTATATAGACCTAAAGCCTGGACGGCATTTAAAAATACGTTTTTGTAGAAGCTTACCGCAAGTGCAGTAAAATGATAACGATTAAAATTCTGGAGGCGTACATCGCGACCGTCTTCAATAGCAATGATAACAGCTGGCGATATTGCGCTCTTGCATATCTCCAGCCATGCATTTCACTGTCGTTGTTGTGGTTTCACGTCAAAGTCTTCTTTTGCACTAAGGCCGCAGGTGTTCGCCTTTCCTGTACAGTATACAAAGCCAATATGTTTGTCTGCAGTAGCGAAAAAAGTCTTAGCAACTTTTACGTGCAAATTACAGGCGTTGGCCAAATTAACAAAAATGTAATTTTCGGTTCTTTTTCACTGTAGCACAATAATTTATTTGTTTACGCGCTGGGAGGGAAGGAGCTCCGCACCATATCTAAGCGCAATACCAGTGGGGCTGGTTAATGATTACGTACCTCGCAGGAGTAGTAGAAAAAGAGATTTGAGATAATGCTCAGCAGACGCGTGACAGCATAGGTGCTGCCACCTCGCAAATCAGTCTAGAACATGCAATAATATCAACGCGTTTCGAATGGGGTACCCAAATTTGACGCTCCCGAACGGAGGCCTCCTTAAACCCTGCGAGTCGAAGCTTAGACTTAAAATCTACGTTTAATGCTGAAAATTTCGTGGGCACGTTGTCTTGGTCTATCTCCAGTCATGTCGACGCGATTCACTTTTTTGTGCGTCGCAGCCCGACGGAAGGTGCGGTGTAGTGGAAAATTCGTAGCACCGGAAAATTATTTCCACACGCAGCAGTACGGGTTAGGGTTAAGATTAAGGATAGGGTTAAATTTAGGGTATGGATTAGGGTTAGCGTTAGTTACATTATGACAATATGGAGGTGGAAAGAATTTTCCAGGTGCGACAAATTTCCCACGGACGTAAAGACAGACTGGCGGACAGAGTTACGATAGTTGCCTATATATTACTCGCTTAGCACTACGTGCTGTAAAAATAGGAGCTCCGCTCGTGACCATATAGCGGGCGAAAGCACACCCACTTGGCACTTCTGGTATTCCGTTTCTCCGGTGGCGAACAAGTGAAATTATAGAATGTTGCCTATCTTGTAGAAAATATTTTTTGAAACGCTGACACCACGGCGGACGCAAGCATTTCATGTCGGCAGTATATAGCGACAACTTTACTTGAATTTTACAGTTTCTATTATATTTAACTAAAAGATGAAACATTTCAGTCTATGGTACCGTAAGCAAGACGAACATGTTTGTCTTACCGTGCGTGGAGACATCGCAAGTCGCGTATAGACATTTAGCAATCTGTCATCGGAAAAAGCTTAGTCTAGTCATGAGATAGTCGGCGACGTTCTGCGACAGCGATGGTGCTACAAGACAGCACAACGCAGCACGGAGGCGTGCCTCGGATGTGGAAAATTCGCTCCGCTGCATGACCAACCGCCATTCTGTTCAGCGACAGGGGCCGGAACCGCCGGATTCAGGAACGCGACAGCCCTGACAGTAGAGGAACACTGAAAACAAAAGTGCAAACCATTGGACTGGTGATGCAGCCAGCAAACATGGTCCATCACCGTCACAGCCTTCGCGTCGTAGTCCATAAGCTATTCATATTCCATCCCACTGAGAGTAGAAGGCTGAGTTCACCTGAGCACACAGTAGGTTAGCAAATTTATCGAATGATCCGCAGTGAGATTTAAACCGCAAATTGAAATTTATGAGTCCGATAGGCCTATGGGTGCAAGTGATCTATAGTGGTTTTCGAACGGACTATTTGAAACCAGATTCATCACTACATCAGAAACCTTTATCCTGCGCCGTTTTTTCGCATAGCTTTTCATCTGTTGCCGCAACTTTAAGCAAGATCTAAATAACTTGTAAATAACTAAGAAATAGCGGAGCTCCAATCCGCACACACCTCTTTGGCGCCGGAAATCGATACTCGTGATCCCGTCATGCAACGCTCCGCCGACATTCAAACATTCAAACAGTACACACGACAACTGTTAACCCTTTCACGGATGCCAGCCGACTATTGCGACAGATGTTATCGTAGCGAGGTCTCTCTGTATGTCCGTCTGTCGCGCTCGTGCACACTGCACCCTGCTGAAGCCGTTGGACAAGATGGGATGCTATTTGACGGGGAAAGGGACATTCGTGTAGGCCTAAGATGTAACCTTGAGTAGCATTGTCATAAACAGGACCCCGGTCTTCCGAGGAAGAGATATATCATATATACCGTCGCCGCTATTAATCCTAGACAGTCGTTGATCACATGTAGGGTCTACTATCGCTACTGCTTGCGCATGACGTAACACGTTAAAACCTTACAGGATACGCGCATCGTTGTCTGCTACAGAGCGGCAATCGCGGCATAGCTTATTTGGGTGGTCTTCTTGAGTTCTAAGGCCACCATCCTATACCGCACCATCCTACATCTTACGCATCGGGCCTATAAGCATTGGATACCGATAAATCTCCATCTTCATCTCCATTAAATTCTATTTGTTCATAATAAAGCAAGACGCACATCACAGTACAATATGTGACAGCAGAACCGAACACACAAGGCACATTAGTGCACTAACAGTGGCCCACAGATAAATGACACCGTAATGATAACAAATTAAGATACAAAACTATTCCAGAAGAAAAAATAGATGAATGTGCTTCAATCTATAGATATGTCTTCGCCGGTAAGTGTATGGGGATTGCGGGCGTTTTTCTCCGTTTTGAACGAAAACAATAGCCTATATCGGCTCAATGCGGCTGTCCGTCTATAGCTGCGCAAAACTAACCTCAACTGAAGGATTCTTACCCTTAATCCTAACCTTAAATTGTTGACTTTTAACTGAAAACTTCTCGCTTTTACCCTGGAAAACGTTTACGCCATTTTCCCCTCCTTTTTAGTCAAGAGCCATTATGTGACAAACAGACAGATCGAGGGCGCACACGCATAGGCATGACCCGTAATGCGGCCTGTTAGAACGGCAACCGTCGGCCGCATGATAAAATTAAAAAGCTAATGGACAGTGTGCACTGTGCGTGCAATAAATAATCAACATTAGCTGGCGAACAAATTTTCGCGCTCAAGTTTCACGTGTAAATCTCGTTTTTGTTGTCATTAGTTTCTCGCCGTCGATAAATCTTCACTAGAGAGCACTTGTCGATCTCTGCTTGGTCCATCTCCCTACTCGGTCCCATTTGGTCTCGCTCGGCCCCGGGCTACTTAGTCTATGTCGGTGTGGATGGCGACCGATAAGAAATCGTCTTTGCCACGCGCTGTTTCTTCCACTTGTAGTTAAATCGAAGCTCTGCGGATCAGTAAAAAAATTCAGTCCGCCGTTCCATGCTCTGGTTCGCAGATGTAATATTAGATGATGTGAAAAACTTTTTAAAACGCTTATAATGTGCTTTATAAAAAATATAGAAAGACGTTTGAAAAGTTAAATGTAAACGTTAAATCCATTGAATTAGTTTGTTTCCATATTTATCAAGCGATATTGTTTACCTGGCTCGCTACTTTTTACGGCGAATTGGTACCACAGGATAGCGGTCGGGAATAGGCTTTTTTCATACATTTTTTCAAAAAAACGAACTGTTTGGCTACAAGTTTAGACATATGTTGCGGACGACAGACAGAAAGATACAACAGCGTGTCATGAGCGCGACCGTTAATACGATCTGCTAAAAACAACACATTAGAGAGCCTTTGTAATAAGACTTTTTCGACGACTGATTGACTGACTGATGGCGGATAAAAGTGCACGTGTGATCGGATCCGCTGTCTACGCATGCCTAAGTTAAACGGTTGCGGACACTGCGGCCTGGATAGTGGAATGTGGACTGTCACGACACGGACTGTAGTAGTAATACTGTAGTAGTAAACGATTGATTTAAGCGTGTTCGTGTCTCGGGCCGATATGCTGCCGCCAAGGAATAGGATAGTAACTGTTCCGCGAGTTTCATATAGACAACTGACAGTGTTGTGCAGAACAATCGTTCTGATATTTTAAATTAAATTGTCTAATTTAATGTACCTGGTTATCTAGTGGCCATTTCAAACGGAACGTTTGAAAAATACTGTTTGTTGTTATTCAACTGACTGATTATTAGTTCTCTTTCATTTCTCATTGCTTGTAGTCAGTTTTTTGGCCGGTCGTGCTTACGGTCGTGCCTATGGCACAACGTTGTGTCTGTATGCTGTCTGTCCGTGACGAATGTATTGTGGCTAAACGGTACGTCGTAGGGAGTCGACGATGGTACCATTGAAAAGAGCGACGACGAATTTTTATATGCTGCCAATTGTATCATTGTCGTCATCTTCAGCGGTTTGGCCGCAATTTTCAACGCAAAGTTTCTGCCTGCATCTATCACTTACGTGAGCCAAATTACAGTATTTTACTGCTGATTGTAGCGGTCGATAGCAGTGATCAATAGCAACCTTGGTCCTATCTCGCACCGTTTAGCCACAAAAGCGCGTATTGACCTGTAAGGTCATCCAAGGTCATTAATTGTCTTGTCATCTAAAAGCCAATATGAGACTTCCGATTAGTAATCAATAGCAACCGTTTCCAAAATATGGCCACACAGCTTAAAACTTTTCACTAAAAATTGCGGCCAAACCATTGCAGATAGAGACATGGTTACTATAATTGACAGTCTATTGACGCCCTATCCGGTGGTAACATCGCCGACCCCTACGACTTACCGTTTAACCACAATATCGCACGACTAGCATACCATAGTGCGTTATGACCCTTCAAGGTCATCCAATGTCAATGATTAACACGTCATTTGAAAGTCAATATGCGATTTCCTATTAGTGATCAATAGCAAAAACGGCCCTTTCTCGCACCGTTTAGTCACAATACATCCGTGACAGACGTACAGACGGAGAAGCGACAATGCATACCAATAGCTCGACCGTTACTTAAGTACGGTCGGCGAAAAATTATCTCAGACGAAGAAGATCATGTTTTTGCTTTTGTCCGTCCGCGAAACCACCCAGATTTATTTTAGATGAAATTTTTGAATTGGTGTAGCTGGCATACGAGTGGATTTAAACTCATAAACAGTGGCTTCTATCCTTATACCTGGTGGGCGCAGCTTGACCCAGTGAAAAATAAGGGGGAAGTTTTGATATTAAGGTTGTAGATCAAAACTTCCCCATCCTATTTTTTACTTCCCCCCGTATTTTTTAATTTGCATCTTTAACAAAAAAAACTCCAATCTCCCTTTTTAATTCCCCTTCTATTTTTCACCGGGCAAACTACACCCTTAACGAAACGTTCTCCCTAGAGGGGAAAGAAGCCCAAAATAAAGAGGAAAACTTAAGTCAGAAATGGGGGGGGAACCTCAGCCCAAAACTGGGGGAAGTTGCGCCCGATTTTGATTCCATATTTGGGGGGATAGAAGCCACTGCTCATAAAGTTGCCCGTCACTACTTGTAGGCAACGGGTATACACCTTGCGTGGGCGAGTGGGCGACTACCGCATAAAAGTCGATTCCAAATCACGAAGAAGACTAAATTCCTAGGGACCACTTTAACGCCCCTCGCATAAAATATCAGCGTCGTTTGATCCATTCCAAGAATTTAAACCACCGCCAGGTTTAGTTGCATAAAGATCTAACAGAGGAGACTTCAACGATACGTAGGCGTAATACAGCTGAAAATAAAAATGAAATAAAATGCACTTCACTGATAAGTAGCGCGGCGACAATCGGTCGTTATTTCCGGATGGGCAAATAAAACTGATCCGTGCATCACTACTGACAGCAACCAAAGACCTCAAAGTAGATCTGCGCATCTTTTGAACTTTTGATTCTGAAGGATTGCGCTAGTGTCCAGTTCTTTTTGAACAGTGCAGTCGCAATCTTCTGCCCAAGCGACGTAGACAATAGTCAACTAGGACTAACTTCCATGACTGATAATACCTTTGTACTTAATTGCTTATCTAGTTACTTACTCATGCCTAGTCGTTCCCAGTGGAACATGGACCACTTCTCCTCATCCATCAGCTCTGTCCTGCTCTGCTGCCGCCTTCATCTTCCTGCAACCTATTTGAAATCTGCTTCTTAATGACCATATGACTCATAACAAAACAATTAATTAGGCCTAATTGACGGATATTTGTCCGTCTGTAGATTGTCCTCTTTAGTTAGTTTAGTTAATTCGTTTGATCAGGCCTACACGACAATATTTTCCCAAAATGCGACATTTATAATGTACGAGTAGTTTATTAAAATGCTCTAGCATTGCAGTCAAAAGCTACATTGTCACAATATTTACGATTATAAAAATCATGGACAAAAGTACAGAAACAACGTTAAATAAAAATAATATACAAAGCTTAGTGAAACACTAGAAAAAATATTATTTATCAAGTATGCCTTACAAGAGAAAAAGTTTAAATTTTTTGTTCGCACAGCATAATGTTCGATGTAAACATTTCATACAAAAACAGCAATGGCACCAGCTTCTAGTTGCAACTTTGTAAATATTTGTGGTATATTTTGTGTCAAAATTATTCAAATATGAATATCCTGAAATCAGTGGCACTACTTGACCAAATATCAAAGATGTTGCTAAACTGCTAGAAAAATAAACAAACACACATACATATAAAACAATCAAACCCATCGAGAGCCACAGCGGGGCCTGGGGAAACATTCACGAAGGGCCCCTCTGGGAAGAAAATTTTTGAATTTTTCTTTTAAAAATGGTGCATTTTGGTGTACTTTAAATTTTTGAGTGACGATGGGGACCCAGGGTAACTTACCCCCTTTCTCGACAGGCATAATAACAATTAATTAATACATTCATTAAAAAGGCAATGTTGGACAGTGGACTGCATCGTTCTTTGCATCGGGCATTCAGAAGTTTATTGACAGATAGGAAAAATGTTTGAGTGAAATCAGATGATATGTTGAAAAATAAAACACTAGTCTTTAAGATTTGAAGAGGGGGTATATACTTGTTAAGTATATTTATTTTTTCTCATTCCTATGGTGTTCGTCACTTGCAAGTTATGATAGATTACTGGTGGGGAATAATACACATATAAAATGTGTTCTATGAACAGATGACATCACAATAATCACATCATCATCAAAAAAATTTCTCTACATGTTCAATATGCAATTCTCTACAAAACATTTATTTAAGATTTTTGATATATGGAAAGCTGACAGAATGAAGCTGTTTTGTAACTTATTTATCAAACGACCATCATAATACCTAGCCAGCATACAAATACACATATGGCAAAACAGAAACTATCTATGTATTACTAGACTACTGCTAAGAGTCTTCATCGCTACTCCATGAGTCCTGGGTACCGCCACCAACCCTACGTGCAAACGTTCCAAGTCCCGACGATCCACCGGTGTGCGGACCAACATCTGTAGAATCTGCACCACCACCAGGACTCGATTTCCCAACGTCTAAAGAGGAATCTTGCGAAGGACTCCAGACTAGAATGGAGCGGTCGTTAGCACCACTGTAAAGACAGTGCGGTGAAGATTCACCGAGTGTGAGACAGTTCACTCGTCCGTAGTGGCCACGAAGTACTGACAACCTTTGTCCATCCTCAATATCAAAGGCTACAATGTCGCTGGAAATTGGAACAAAGGCGATCGCAAGTCCAGACTCCATGGAAGAGATGGAAATCCTGACAGTCATGCGGCTCAGGGTCGGTATCCGGCCGTAGTTGACCAGAGTATTGAGACCGGAAGATGTGTCCCAAAGCCGGAGACGATGATCAGTGCCAAGTGTCAGGAGTCGAAGACCATCAGGTAGAAAACGAACTGAAACCACGCGACCACCGTGTGCTGTGTTTACTACAGCAACAACAACAACCACAACTACAACTACAACAACCATCAACATTACTACTACTACTACGACTACTACCATGATCTGTGTCAAGTCATGAGACCTACAATCCATGCCAAGGGTCAGAAAACCAAGACAATTGGGGAGGAAACAAACTGAAATGACAACTACTGTGTGCTGTGTTTACTACAACAAGAAATTTGAGCTAATGCTCACGAGACGTGCGAAAACCTATAACAGTTTCGGTTCACGCTAAATTAATATACAAAAACCAAATTCTCTATCTGGATCGCATAACGATAGTAGTGTGGCACCACCTTGTGAATGATATAGACTTGTGTCGCAGCCCAAAATTGCCAAAAAATTCCATAGTACCCCCTATTTTGGCATTCAAGGTCATTCAAAGTCATTGAATTCGGCGCCAATCGAGAGCCAGTGTACGACTTCCTATTAGTGATTAATAGTAACCTGGGCCCTATCTCGCACCAGTACTGAGATACAGTGACTTATTGGCCAAAAATCGCAAATTTTGTCCACCCACCTCTCATTTAGTGCCCTCGTAAGGGTGACCCCCTTTAAATTTATGGAAAAGCTTTACGGTTCCTGAAACTAGTCTTCCAGGCACCCGACGGTGAAGATTTGGTGACCCTAGCTTGCACCGTTTTTGACTGATCCACCCGTGTGACAGACGGACGAACAGACAGACAGACGGACGAACAAACAGACGGACAAAATTGCGACGGCTAAGACGCGCTGAAAGCAGTAGCTGCTTTCACGCGTAAAAACAACTACTACTATAACTACAACAACTACAACTAATACCACAGTATTACTATCACTGTACGGGGCATTCTACAGCATATCTGTAACGGTTTGGCTCAAGTTTGCAATGCACATTTTGACTAGGGTCATAAACTCATAACCCAAAAATCTCTCATTCCATGGAAAGACCTGTATGACCCTGTCTATAGTGTCTAATACAATGCTACATGAGGTCACACAAATGGCATCTCGTTCATCCAATGGCTATAGCAGGGTGCAAGAGTGTGACAAACAGACAAGTGACACAGTTGCAACTACAATACTGATGCTTTCCGCATGTGGCAAAAACCTGGATCAGTCTGCCATCAGAAGTAACGTCTTCATCGAATCACTGTGTCGGCGAACATCTAAGACTAAACCCAAAACTTGTCTGCTTTCCACCTTTTCCATAGCTGATTGTCAAGTGACTGCAGCACCGTAAGTGTTTTAGCACTTCAAATCATACTGTACTGTATTGTATTATCAACCTGATTTAGGTCCAGCAGAGGTGTCACCATTGTGCTGGTCAAAAGTTCTGAGGCAGCCCTTGGCACTTCGTACGTCCCACAGCATCAGCTTCCCATCCGCTCTGCAGTCAACATAACATATACTCATAACAACATTCACACAACTATAACGTAATTACAATCTGTACAGAATTTGAAACCACACAAAATTAGCATACAGCATCTGGTGTACTTATCAAAATGAAAAGAAAACTAACTAAAACAGCAAAGACGTCAGACCAGTGTTGACATAACATTCAGCCATCCACCACACTGTGCAATCATAACATAACTCTGACTTCTGACCTTTTGAGCCGAAAATTGGCATATTGGTTACTTGGGGCCACGTGAGTGTCCTGTCAAATTGCATTTTATTTTTTAGCATGGTGCACGAGTGTCAGACAGACAAACAGATAGACGGACCATGTTATTTTAACCAGAGCTGTCAAAGTAACGCATTAATTAACGCATTAGTGCGTTAATAAATTAATGCGCGTTAAAAAAATTCACACACGTACGTAAATTTATGTTACTCTACTCTTGTGAAGCAAAATTTCATTATTCCGTTAAACTGCGGTTTTTTTGACAATCAAATGAAGTCAAGTAGCTAAGCTGTAGTTGCCGTTCCATCACAGCTGTAAATAAATTATTTATTCCGTCAACAGGCTAATAGATTTCTATGCTAGCTATATGACGTCAGATATTGTTGATTATACATTTAACAATGTGTTTCTAACTTTCTATATTCTATAGGCACCCCCCCAAATGTTGCGGAGCCCAGGGTAACTTAAGGCCTACCTCCCTACTCTCCCTCTCAACTGGTCTGGGTGCATTAACAACACGTTAATTAATGCATTAGAAAATTAACGCAGTGTGTTAATGCATATTAACGCTTCGACAGCTCAAATTTTAGCCAAAACACAATTACTGTGCAGTCACCTAAAAACGCTGCATCGCATCTTGCTTGTCCATTATTCTGTCTGCCTCGTAAAAGCTTTTTACTGGAAAAAATACTCCAGAAAATAAAAAATTAGTGTAAACATTCCCAGGGGCAACAATGAACAGCAAGCCAATTTTCAGTTCATAAGTTCAAACAAAATTCAGACTGATAGCCACACAGTAAGTGAGCATGATGTACTTTTCCATTATACAACAGTTCAGCTCACCCGCCAGTGGCTAGTACACAGGGTTCACGAGGCGACCAACGAACTGCCAGTACATTTTTCTCATGACCACCTCGCAGCATGTGGGTCGATGAGCCGGACCTCAGATCCAGCAGGTGAATGCGAGATTCACCGCATGCCACTGCCACCAGACAGTGCTGGGTGGCCACCGGAGACATGTGATGACAGAATATGAAACTACTCAGTTTGAAATCATTCACCGGCTGCAATAAACAACAACAACAACAACAACAACAGTATTAGTAGCAGTGGCAGTGCAGCAGCAACAAAAGGGAAGTTCTCAGTTTTATCCAGCATGTATAAGGATAAACCAAACCGCTTTAACTTAGTCTGTGTGCAGGGTTAACGTCCCACCTGACACAGTTAATGCTGTCTATTAGAGAACAGGAAACCATTTTAACTTGACTGAAATCAAAAAATTGTAACAAATGCCAGCATGTAGAAGAACAAAAAATTAAGCACTAGTAGCAGAGATTGAGGCACAGAGATGGAAAGAACTAAACAAAAAATTGAAAGCAAAACTAATCAAAAACTGAAACAAAAACAGAAAATGTCAGTTAACAAACAATCCAACAGCACTACAAAAAATCTGCGAAGTCAATCCAAACAGTATTAGATAGGAGTACCAAAGGAAAGCCTTAAAAGACACAAGTGGTAAACTGTCTAGGATAAAAGCAACTACACATAAAATTATGTTAATACCAACTAAATACAACTGATTATAGAGATCAGAAATAATTAAATTCTTATTGATAAACATGAATCTAGATTACACAAAAATAGCATATACATACATTGTACAAAGAGTGAAGAAAAATCACACAACATATTATAACAAAACATATCACTTCACCTCTGAAGTCAATCAACATACTGGCGATATACAAATTCGTTTTTTAATCTGTTTTAAAATCATCAACTTTGTATCCTAAACTTGTGTAGAACAACAAATATAATCTAACTCCCAGATTTTATCAGGTTTATCCAACAAGTGTGTACAAAAAGTGTACAACAACAAACAAAAACTCACTCACTCTGAGCAGATTTGTATCCCACACTTTAACCAGTTTGTCCGTTCCACTAGAAATAAACATTCCAGAATCCAACGGATACCACTGGGCAGTTTCCACTGATCCATGATGCCGAAAGTCACTGTCGAGGGTGACACGACAGACCACAGGGTAAGTGCATGACACAGTGTGACATGTCGGTGAAACAACATGCAGGTCATGGATTGCAATTACACCATTTGCCGCACCGGACAACAAGCTGGCAACACACACAAGAATATACGCACAATAATGTCACTGACATTATACTCGTTATAATATATCATTTATACTCGTCTGAGAAAACAATTATTGTGAAATTGCAAAGTTCTATGTTCACCAGAAATTTAGTGCACAGCATGGCATGACGTCCGTTATGTCCCTTGCATGTCCACAAAGATAATTTAGAGGATTTTAAATTCGCTCCTAGCAAGGTCAAGCATGCACAACTGCACACACAGAAGGCTGAGCTAAATGGTCCTTTTCCAGCCATTATAACAGTGATATGCTGCATGCTCCGTGTTTATTTTTGGTCGGTCACAACCAAAGTGTCAAACTTTATTGTTACTGACTGGTAGCAGACCATTAAAAGCCAAGTTGCATTAAAAAAACAATATTGGACAAATATGTGTAGAATGTAATACTAATAAATAATATGCTGATCAATTGCAATGAAAACATCATTTTGAATTAATTTCAATAAACATATGTTATGCTAGTCGAACATACTCCAAAGTGCCGCAGCGCTGACGACGTCACAAACGTAACACCATGTTCCATTCCCATTGAAAACAATGGTGAAACTGTCAGTTTTTTATAAAAAAAAATAATGCCAGATTTATACAAGCTGTGATGCACATCTAACACCAGAACTGACATCAATGCCAATCTGTTCACAACTAGAGGTGCATGATTAGAAAAATTATAATGATGTAGCGGAATACCATGGTTTTATTCGCAAAGCATTTTTACGCGCGATACCAGAATGCTTCACGCATCTTAGCCACGGCCTGGGTGTTCGTCTGTCTGTCCGTCCGTCCATCACACTGCTGTATTGTGTCAAAATGGTGCAAGCTAGGATCATCAAATCTTCACCATGGGCTGCCACAATGTCTCTAGTTTATCGTGACAAAATTTCGTGCCCCTAGGTGCCAGGGTTCCTCTCAAAAGAGGGCGTCAAAGAGGGGTACCCCCTAAAAGACGCTATTTTGAAGTTATTGGCTCGTATAGTGTGAAAACGGTTGCAGATGTGTACAGACATGCTACTTATCGTAACAAGCACTGGTGACAAGCTTATTAGATTTATCAACATTGATGACCTTGAACCTCCAGAAAAGGGGTTTTTAGTGAATTTTTCACAATTTTTGGATGCTGCGCACATTTCAACACTGAATTGCGACGAAATGGCTGGAGATAGACCAAGACAACCTGTGTATGAAATTTTTAGCATTCAACGTAGATTTTAACCGCCCAGTCCCGACCCCCTAAGTTCAAGAGGCCGGCGCAAGCGGACGTCAACCGTAAAGAATGGTTATTTTACTGCAATTATCTCGTGTAGTGTAAAAACGGTGGCAGATATGTACAGACATGCTGCTTATCAAGACAAGCAATAGTGACAAGCTTTTTATTGGTGTCAATGTTGATAACATTGAATGACCCTGAACTTCCAAAATAGGGGGTTTTAGTGAATTTTTTGCGACTTCCGGCTGTGACACAAATTTCAAAAGTGAGTGTGCCGAAATGGCTGGAGATCGATCTGGAAAACCTGCGTAACACATTTTAACATAAAATGTACATTTTTAAGAATCTAAGTTTCGATCTCTTAAATTCAAGCAGTCTTCCGTATGGAGGCCTCATATTTAAGTACTCTTTCAAAATGCATTAACATCTTATTGCTGTAGGTCTACACTGATTGCCAAAGTGGCAGGACTGCTGCTATCGTGCGTCACGTGAGCTTTGCTCAAATTACTTGTTCTGGTTCAATTTCATTAAGTTAGATGTGCATTAAGTTCTGTGTTTGCACAAATTACCGTGAACTTCTGCAGCTTCCGACCACATAAACTGCCAGGATGTTGTACAACAACGCTGACTGCACCAACTTATAATGTATAAAATAGACTAAACATTTATAAAACTAAGATAAAAAAACCTCACTAAATTGTTCAATTGTAAACAATACAACTGCAAAATGTCTCTTCCAGTTATGACATCACAGTCCAAGGATTGTTGAATGCAACGATATGCCAAAACATGAGAATTTTGCACTTTCAATTTTATTTTCTATGGTAAAAGGATATGTATATATATGTAACCAAAAAAATTAAATGTTGACAAATTAACATTTGATCAAGCCAATTAGTGTAAAATGGTGCGATTTGGCCTTTAAGTTCACCAAATTATGATGTAAGAGAAACTGTACTTTGCAATGCCATTTTCTGATTGTTGATAGCTTGTTCCGTTCCAGAAATAATCATGACGTAAGTCAAAAGTTTTCTGAAATCACACCAAATTTTGGACACTGCTTTGGCATGGCCCTCTAAAAATTTGTACTGGTACTCCAGTTTTTATCCACAAGTTCAAAAGTCTTGGCGAAATCAATCACTGGACAGCAAACATAAGCACAACATTGGAACACATCAGTAACATCACTGACAATGTAATCATAACTATATCAGTGTAAGCTGCTGCCTGGTTGAGGGTTAAGCCATCTTATGGCTCAGGAAAGGACTTTACATTTCTTTACATGCACAATTTAATACTGAGTAAATACAGATCGACTCACTATCGCTGTTCAACTGGGTCAATATCGAGAGTGTTGACAGTAGCCGAATGGACCGGTTCAACATCCTGGTACTTGCTGAGTTCCAGGCTTAGCAGACGACGAGCAGTCTCGCATCTTACTAGATATCTCGACGGCGAGATGCCGATCTCTCGCTGCTGCATCAGCTGTAGCATAACTACAACAGTCCACCTCACCTAACTAGTGATGCCACTCTACCGCGTAAAACAAAGCTCGTGGTGAGATGTGGATGTCGAATGTTACGATGTCGCATCAGCTGTAGCATTACAGCAACAACGCTGCAACCCTCACAGACACACGCACAATAACAATCATCATCATCATAAATAAGTTAGCATGGCCTAAATAATCCAGGCAAGTGTTGGCTGGAGAGCCACTCTCCAGTCCACCCACTGGAATGAGCTCCTGATAATTGTCTGCCCGAGGAAACTGTTCGTTCATCAACCCCTGAATCCTTCAGGGCTCGTATCTATTCATGAAATACCTCTACAGTCTGGTACTCCACCTTTACTGGTGAAAAGGCGTCGCGACCCTTCCGTGAGGAGTGAGGGACATGCCAACAGTCGTTGTGGCATAGTCACAGTTGGCTTAACACGTTATACACTTCATACTGTCAACTACCGACATGGTCTAGAGTCTTCAACAAGTTGAAGTTTGACCATCTACTGAAGAAGAAGAAGAAGAAGAAGAAGAAGAAGAAGAAGAAGATAAATTGGGGGAGCTCACTTGGGACAAATTGGGAGAATTATCCTCAAGAGATGTCATGAGAAGAATATCACCTCTGTAATCCAGTTAAAAATATAATCGAAGTAACGAAAATGATGACTGTTTTTTAATATTTTATCAAGAAAAGCAGTAACTTCACAAATGGATTTCTCGGTACCTGAGAAAAAAATGAAGCAAAACGAGAAACACACTTACTTTTAACAGACGCTGCTCAAAAAAAATCTCCAACTACGTCCGCTGTAACACGGTGATTACTATTACCTAAGAAAATATACAAAAATATTGCTTTATTCCACAAAACAATACAATAATATCTTATGCGGTCAGCACTCAGCAGTCAGCAGTCCAGTATATTTTTGTTTACATTAGGGTTGCCAACTAATATCTGACGATAACTACCATACGTGACTTATTTAACTGCCAAATAAGCCTACAAATGCCACGCTTTTGATACGCTGAAATGATTAAAATGAAAGGGTTCTTTTCGATTCGAACTAGTGATGATTCGATATCAAGATTTAAATTTCTATACGACGATACGATATTTTGAAAATATCGCGATATCGATATCGATATCGATATCGCAATATTTTCAAAATATGTAAATCTTGTACAAACGCAAGAACAAGACGTAAACGTACAGCAAGGCAGTTTGCTTTACGTACAGGGTGGTCCAAAAAACGGATACCCAGTTTTATTTTTTTGATAAATTTGGTAATTCAGCACCGATTTTAACCATTCTTTCACAGTTACAAGCAGAAATATATGGCGCGTAAACGTGAAGTTCTTCCACTCACCGCACTTTTATTGTGTGACGACATTACCTAGCAAAACAAACACTGTCAAAGCTACAGTGGTCTCGGAGAACAGGCAACACATAAAGATATCAATTTCGTATCATAAAATATAGTTAAGCTTACTTACCTATTCGCAGTAGTGCCTTGTGACGTCATTGTTACGTCATATTGTGTTTATTTACTTTGTTTACCAGTAATAATTTTTAGAATAAATCGTTTGATATGGGC
>Ga0209367_1004256_pt1 | contig 19689 bp, 8 predicted proteins | sample WorMetLIZISLAND2_FD_187412 | JGI IMG/M metagenome (GOLD analysis project Ga0209367, IMG submission 187412) | Marine gutless worms symbiont microbial communities from Max Planck institute for Marine Microbiology, Germany - Olavius geniculatus... ...
GGGCGCCGGGTGGACTCACGTTGGGCTTTGCCCCAAATTTCTAGTTTCTTTCTCTTTTCGTCTGTTCTTCTTTTTTCCTTCTTTTTTCTTCTTACCCTTCGTTTTTCTTTCTTTTTTCCTTTTTCCCTTTTCCTTTTTACTTAGAAGTAGGACCCCTAAAATCCAACTGGATATTACGTCTGACGCTTATGATTGGTCAGTTCTGCTGAAAGTATCAACGTCTGAGATGCTTGGCAGCTGGACTGACGGCCGCATATTATGTCGCTACTCGTCTTCGACATACTTACTTGAGTTGATATGCTATGAACAAGGCAGTTTCCGTTAACTGTTTGCCAGTAACGGAAACGGTCTTGTCTCACATCGGCTTTAGTCCGTGTGGTCAGCGAATGCCATTTGTTTGATCGACTTGTCGAGGCCGCGTGTGCTGCCTGCACACCTGAAGTGCGTGCGTGTGTCGCGGTGCTTGACTACACTGTACGAGCTAGGTGAGGCTTTAGACGCTGCAGCTTGCTACTGTCGCCGTGTTCGGCTAATTGCCTACCTATCGATCTCGCCAGCTCCGTCAGTCGCCAGTCTTGTCTCGACAACATAACTCTTCCCGGACATAGCTCCTTAGGAGGGTCAAACTCCTCCACGCCGGTTTTTTTTATTGGTCCAGCGCGGGCTCCTGCTCAGACTTTTAATAAGGTAGAACAGAAGCCCATGAAATTTAGAAAAAGTCACCCTGATTGACAGCGTTGAATTAGAGGGCTTAGGGAAAATCGGCGATTTTAACCATTTAGTTGATTTTCAACTACTATAAGTTTCCGTATGTTAGATACATACAGTGCGGTATAGGGCCAAGGTTACTATAGATCACTAACACGGAGTCCCGTAAGCGCTTTCGTTTGCTATCGAAATCAACGACCGTGGATGACCTCGAACGGCCGTACATGTATATTGCACTCTACCACAACTCTCAGCTAGTAACCATGAATGTACGGCATGTTTCTGCCCGGCTACATGACACAAATTTTGGCTGGGGCGGAGGGGTTATGTCCGGCGGGGTTTGCTCCCCCTTTCCTTTTTCTTTCCTATTATTGTCAATGAGGCCGGCGACATGCCACGCCTCAAGGAAGAGTTTCGGTAGTCAGTCTCTATGCACTGCGGCGTTGCTGCTTTTGATGCATTGATTCTGAGTCTCTTAGAAGCCTGCGTGCCTGAAGCTTTTAAAGACACGGCGTGCGCCGAGACGCTTTGTGTAATTTTATGACGGTCTCTGTTATGTACCATACGTGTGACAACACATGCTTACACTTCACCTGCTCACTGAATGACATCGAGTGTATATTATGATTATGCTGTAGTGAATAAAATTTTTCTCATGCACCGGCGTAGTTTACGCCCTCTCGTATTTTATGCTAGTTGTGATTTTTTTTACGCGCGACAGCATATAACGATTCCTTCGTCTTAGCTATCGTGGAGGCGTCCTATCGTCTGTCCGTCTGTTTGTCCGTCACACCGTTGAGCCCTATCAAAACGGTGCACGCTAGGATTAGGAAATAGTCTTTTGTGACAAAATTTCGTGACACTGATTTCTCAGGTGGCATCACCGATGCTGTCACGCGTCACGTGAGCTTTGCTCAAAATGCTTGTTGGTAGCAGTAACAGCAATAGTAACCTAGGTACTGAGGTGGACTAGCACCACTCCAGCTGACTGTGCTTTTAACTTTTGTTCTTAACCATTGGATCTATCGAAGATACAAGATAGTAATATTTTAAAAAAATTATTAATAGTAGTAAGTCTTGTAGTAGTACTAGTAAGGGTAGCGACATATAATTTTTTAGCGATACTCTAAATACCAACTTCGGTTTGCTGCTTTTCGTTGTCTTACAAAGTTTCATGCAGTTTTTTGATACTTCACCAGCTCTTGCCAGCTTTCTTATTTTTGCATAACGGTTTTGAAATCCCAATCTGTTCAGGTTTTAAAAGTGTGATTTTATGCGTTTTTTTTTAGATCTTATACATTTCCTGTCGTGATTCATCATTGTGATGACTTAGGCCTATGAGTGACGGCATGTCAGTGTGCAAAGTAGTGCTGGGCGATACTCGGCAATTTTCGTTAAGTAACTTAGTGATGTGCGAATGCCGTCGCCGTCGGTAGTCGTTAGTGTGATGACCATACCTGGCGATTTAATAATTGTTTCCGGTTCACGTGACGCGTCTGCGCCAATCAGCGGCGATCTGTCGTATTAAGTAAGCAAGTGACGAAGCTGATTATGCGTGGCGACGGACAGAGAGGAGGGTGTTATTATGGCAGGCAAAACGACGAGCGACCGGTAGGTGTCGCGACGGTGCAAGCGAGACTGCTTCCGGTGTGATAGAGTGGCTTGACACGCCGCTAAGACGCGGTTAATGAAGGCCGCTAGTCTGATGTAATTGATCGCATTAGGAAGCCGGCAAAGCTGAGCCGCGAGTGCTGTGCTTCTCAGTTCGTCAGCCGAGTGCAAGAATACTTCTTCTTCTCTGACGACTCGCGATTATAATGACGCCCTGACAGACTCAATGCGAGCCGAATGATGCCGAACTGCACCGAACACAGCCGAGTCTTTCGCAGTGGCGTATAAACGTTGCCCTTTTTTGACAGTGAAATTAGAGTTTCACACGGAGCTGGCAGTGGAGATTTTGTGATCGTGGCTTGCGTCGTTTTGACAGAATAGGCCTACAGCAATGGCGGGTGCTACGCCTGAACGCGTCACGACACACGGACGGACGTAGGCCCCTACTGGCATATCTGCCGTAGCTAAGACAGGACATCTGCGCCTTATAAAAATTAACGAAGATGGGGAAATTATATTATAAGAGGAAGGGAGTAGGCCGGACCAAACTTTAAAATGTTTCTGCTACAGGGCCGTCTTAGTTTTCGTTTTTTCAAAACCGCCACTGGCTGTTCGGCGTCATTATGCGACCCCTTGTACACTGTGTCCCCAAAAAAACATCCCCAACATTTTTGACTGTAACTTGAAAACCAATTATCAGATTTTGGTAATTTTTGGTATGAATATTCTTGACACAACTTGCCATCAAATGACTGTTCAGTTTCCCACCTCACCCAATGTATGCTTCTGCCCTACCTAGGGAAAGCAGATCAAGCGAAATATGTAAACAGAAAACCTGAAAATAACATCTCCGACTTTATCAATCGTAACTTGAAGAAAGATCAGCAGATTTTAATACTTTTTGGCAGAAATATTTCTGACACAACTGGCTATTAAATTAGTGTTTTAGTTTCCACCTCACCCAACGTTTGCTTTTGCACTACCTGGGGAAAGCAGACCAAGCACAATACATGTACATGTTAAAATGAATTGAAAAAACGTCAATAACTTCCATCTATCCTAATCTGTGGGCCCCAACAGCTGGTCTGTTACAAGGTTTGACTGTCGTGCAGCAGTGTGTCTATCAGATAAAGTTTAGGAATCTTTGTGACGTCAAGAAGTGACTGGTAGGGCCTGCATTGGTATAGAGCAGAACTTTATCGATACTGCTGTCAACGAATGGAGAAAGCGTTCCTTGCCTGTGTTCGCATAGTGGGCAAACACTTCAAGCAATTTTGCTGCAGGCAGTTGAGAAATGAACAACTGGATGAAATGTCAGCCAAAATGTCAGAAATGTGAACAAAATGTGTTTTTACGCGTTATGTTAATTAAGCAATCATATCGCATGGGATAAAAAAGTGATATTTCGCTGATTGTGTTTTTCCCAGGTAGTGCAAAAACAAATGCTGGATGAGGTGGAAAACTGAACGGTCAGTTGATGGCAAGTTGTGTCAGGAATATTCGTACCAAAAATTGTCAGAATCTGATAATTGGTTTTTAAGTTACAATCAAAAATGTCGGGGATGTTTTTGGGGACACAGTGTAGAACAAACACAGCGTTAGACATTTTGCTCCGTCTGTCTGCCTGTACGTCTGTCCGAATTGGTCAAATGCTATTACACTCGGATGTGTATGAAAGTGTTTTATATTATCAAGTTTGCTTCCCCCAAAAGATTAATTTTAATCGAATAAGTGGCCGCTTAGTCGTTTTATAATGTGTCTATTTATTACACAAGTCATCGGGTAGCTGTGGAGTTCTAATTCGCGTTGAAGAAGTGACAATGAAAATCTAACTGGTATAGGCCTATTTAACCTCAGCGGAAAGGCCAAGCCGAGTTAAATATTAATTCCGTCACGTGTATATAGGTCTTATAGGGCTATATAAAGGTCTTATTCGTATGCATTGAGTCTTTGACGCTAAGAATCTTGGTGTATTGACATGACCGACATAAGCTGATTGATTCGGAATAAGCAGAAACGTCCACAAGCGTCACGTCACGTGTGCTGTATAGCTGCCGGGTCGCCAAACCAGAACTAAGCCGCCAAGTTTTTTGGTCACAACTAGGTCTACACAAAACTCTCAGGTTGCTTCCTATATTTATGAGACAGTCAAACGTACGTAGTAAAAATACCAAATTATTCGTTTATGTAAATAATTAAAAACGTCGTTTGCATTCAACGCGGGCTGGCAATTTTGTCGTCGGCGCGGAAGATAAGTTATCGAATGGTTTTCGCTATCAGATGATTCGTAAATGTTGACAAGTGCTGCCAAGATACCATGCACGTAACCCATGCACCAAGTTTGTAATAACTTTGCCAAATATCGACCGATTTTTGCGGTCACTGTCGAAAATTTTGCAAAAATATAGTAACTAAAGATCCACCGCAATGCTGAAATGTGTGTCGCTACACTAAATTGTGAAATATGATTGTTTCAGTATTCGCGTGCGTTCAGCTTATATTGGTAAAATATGAACAAAATATGTTTAGTTTTATGTAGATACTGTTCTGCTTGTGTTCAGATGGTGAGGTCTTCATTGGGCGTTGGCTGAGGAAGGTCGGAGCGACAGAAGGTGAAGGGCGAAGAGTGATCGGGAAGGAACAGCGTGCGATGCAGTCGGCGGTGACGGTGGCGACCGGTCAGGCTGCGCCGGTGGACTGTGTTCCGCCGCCGGCGGTGGATCTGAACTCCGCGTCTCTGTCCACCAGTCCTTCGACCACCACGACCGCCGGCCTCTGTCGACTGACCAACAACACCACGACGACGACGGCGGACCAGAACAGCAATGTGATGGTCCCGGTCGAGACGTCGAATCACAGTGATCCGCAGCACGACGTCGTCGGTGAAACGACGCTCGACGACAGCAGCGTCTCCGCCCAGCAGCCTTCCACGCTCACGCTACGGCTAATTATGCAGGGAAAGGTACGTCGCTCGAACTACAGCCACAGTTTTATTTATACCATTCGTGACACAGTGTTGCGTATCTCTCACTGCAGTGTCTGGGGTGTTATAACTGCCCATAATCTGCCACTACTTGAATGTGATGACCGAAACATAGCTGCGCAGCATCCTGCAGTGTCAGGCAGAACACACCGCCGATCGTGGAATAAGAACGTTTCAACACCGTCTACAGTGTATTATTTTTCGTTTCATTCGCGTAATACATTGTATATCGTGCTGAAATGTATACATGGTAGTGCTGCGGATGTGTGCTTCGTACCGCTTATGATATAGACGCTCGCGGTAGGCGGACGTTGTAGTCGGCAGGCTATGTCACTCACCGTCGATAGTCCACAATTTCCCCCCCCTCCTTTGATTATTTCGCTGTCGGAAAATTGTCAGACAGTTTTTTTCTTGTCGTAAAACTGTCGTCTAAAAGTGCAAGATGTGGGCGTGAAAACCTTTATTTGAGGGGGAGGAATTTGGGGGCAAAATATTTATTTTCTCTTTTGGAAATTTGTTGTGTCTTACTTTTATAAACCAAGACGCCGCTGATTACGGGTACACTAGCAAAACTGAATTTGTTGAATATCACTCAGTTTGTTTATGTACAGTACCTCGTGGGAGCAGAGAGTGTGAAGCTACGTCGTTTGTGTTAATTTTTAACTTTTTTGCACCCTGTATTTCTTTGTCTCCCCATCTTCGTGAAGTTGGCCTAAATGTCCATACCTAATTATGGCCTTTGATTGAATCTGTGCGGACGACTCGAGTGACGAAGAAACTTTGCTTATTAATTCTTAAAACTTAAATTCCATTAAACAGAGTTTCACCGCGGAGTAGTCTCGGTGAAAGTCGCGAACGCGACCATGAAAGTCCGCCGACTTTTTGGCAGACTTTGTCGCAAAGTCGGCGTAATTGAATTTGTGCTTAATTTAATACAAATGTTTGTGTTTCATGTTTCAGGAAGCTGGTAGCATCATTGGCAAAGTAAGCAGCTTAGTTGCTTTATATCTGTATTATTAACTTTTACCGTATTGTAACTATTGACAAACATATTGTATTGTATATTGACATATACAAACGAATTGTGATAATTTTTTTCGATCGTAACGTGAAGTGACTAATAATACCGGTAATAGTAAAACAAGAAGCCCAGCTGTCGCTAGGATAGGGATAGCCAACCGTACTGGCTGTCAGTAACCTTCAGGGTCATCAAAGGGCAATAATTTATATGTCATTTGAAAACCAGTATGCGACTTTCTATTAGTAATCAATAGCAACCTAGGCCATATCTTGCACCGTTTAGCCACAGTACATCTGTAAGAGACAGACGACAGACGGACAGACGGGCGGACGGCCGACAACCATAACAACAGCTCAACCGTTACTTAAGTACGGTCGGCTAAAAACTACAATTAATAGCTTAGAAATATTTACCGGCCTCGTGCGGACAGAGAGACCACGCTAGGGAAAAATGAGTATGAATAGGAGTAATCGCTTGAAGCGATTCCGCCTAATAATGCTCATTATTTAGGTCCGCACGTTAAACCCCTCTATGATGATGATGATGATGATGATGACACACGAGAATCCAGACTCTGTATCCAGACGAGTGCTGGCTCTTGAAGTGTGACGTGTTCCGTGGTCGGTGTTCATTGATACAGCCCAGAGGCTCTCAGCAATGATTGCTCTAGTGTATATCTCCCGGCGCCCACTCGCTGACTTGGGGCTGGTCGGCGTCGGACCACCTGTAAGCGGCGCCGGCGGCTGGCATTGCTGCGTTCTTTCTCTCGGCGCCTGCTGCAGAAACAGGTGCTACCTACCAACAGCTCTCTCCCTGGTCTTACCTGCATAGGCTGCCCGCCTGGTCAGCAGCACTGTCGGTCTTATCCGGGCATCCGTCCGTTCCGTCCGTCAGACCTAATTTTAACTCATCCTCGACGAGTTTCGGTGTAATCATCGGTACTGACCGACCTGCTGCTGATGGGCCGCTCTGCGTGGCTGTTCGGCCCACGTGCCGCGTGTAGCTCGATGTTGAATGCCACGCAGTCGAACAGCAAGTGGTCGATATGTTACAGCGGCAGAACATCTTGACAAACAATAGGATACACGCAGATCTGATGCGTTTAGCAGCAGCATCAGTAGCAAGCCGGTCAAGTGAATGATGTAAATCGCGGAACCCTTAAACACGTCGTGGGAAATGACGTAGGGCATACGCTATACGCTGATTTCTGACGCATAACGCACACAGTGGCGGTTCTATCCCACTTCTGTCCTGACCCAGAAAAACCGCAGGGGTTTGCCGTGCATCCTTTAGCCAAAAGCTGCCATGTGTGATGAGTATGCCGGCCATAGTTGTGGGATCTGCACAAGTGTGATGCAAATTTCGTACAGGAAAATTATTTCACTACCACCGCCGGGAGGTTATCTAATACCCAGCGTTTATCTGTTGTTTTTAGCAGGGTTACACAACTACGGGCGGTATTGGCTGAAATTTTTAGGAAATGTCAGACTTGGCTCATAGAGGTGATTTGATTTTAATGGCGATTTAGATCTGCATCTAGACCCTGGATAAAAATGATTTTTTTCTATAATTGTTTGGTAAGGCAATATATTGCTGCCACCTGGCAAACACAACGAAAAATATTAGCATAGCTTTGGCGGAGGTTTGCGCTCTTCGAGTGCCATTCTAGTTTAATTAATTTTGTATTTATTTGTGCGAACCGCATTACTGTCACTGCTAGAGAAGAAACAGCGAGTCTTGCGCAACAGTGTAGGGGCCTGCTTCAGGCCCTTTGCCTTTTACAAGGTGGACATACTGATCCGATTGGCTAAAGTCGCTGGCTGTTAATGGGAGCCGACCATCCGGCTGACTTGCGCTGTATATGCTGTACCTTGATTGGGTTACCGTTTAACCCTCGCCGGCTCAGAAAGTTGCAAAAAGGTTGAGCTCCCAGGCATGTTCCATGTTCCGAGAATCAGACCGTAATGCATTTTCTGCGTGTTCACTGCAGGGCCAACAGCAAATCTCGCGTCACCGCTCTTCGTGGCTTTAAAAAACAGCACACACGATTGTGCGTTCGTTGTCAGACGATGCCAAGAAGACACTAGTTCAGTCGTTCGTTTAATGCCGATTGGACTACTGTAACGCACTGCTATATGACATCTCTAGCGGTCTGATCCAACGGCTGCAGTCGGTACAGAACGCGGTAGCGCGGCTTGTCACTGGAGCTCGTCGACGTGACCACATCACTCCAGTGCTCAGACAGCTTCATTGGCTGCCTGTGAAGACCAAAGACTCGACTTCAGACTGTCGGTGCTCGTGCACAAGTCTTTGCACGGCCTCGCTCCGCCGTACTTGTCGGACGACTGTCAACTCGTCACTGAGGTGGGACGTGGGCATCTCAGGTCATCGGACGTCAACACGTGTACCGTGCCACGGACACAGTCACAGATTGGCGACAGGAGTTTCACGGCGGCTGGACCGCGACTGTGAATGGTACAGCCTGCCGACTGAGATCCGACGGAAAGACATTACTTTTGAACATTTTAGGCGGCTACTTTCGGCGTCCCTGTACGTTCAGGCTGCAGCGCATTGTGACTTCTTTATTTAAGTGCTTCGGATATAAGTACTCACGTACTCACTCGCTCACTCTACACTCTGTCTCAAAAACCGGACCCCTATTACGTTTTGAAATAACTCCAACAAACTGTGCCTAATAATAATAATGATAACTGAGAAAATCTTCAAAAGGTACTCAATATCGTAGTGTGTTACGAGCTTACGATATTTCATAAAACGGGGTACCAGCTTAGGTTAGATGTGGATGAACTGAAGCAGCGCTTGGTGGAGGTCTGGTCTGGCCTACGGCAGACCGTTGTCGATGACGCAATCGACGAATGGAGAAGACGTCTCCGGGCCTGTGTTCGAGTAAAGGGACAGCACTTTGAACATCTGCTGTAACTTTTGACTATGATGTTGCTAATCAACAGTTCGTTCAACTTCAAACGTTGGCGTTAAAACATTTAATGATTTCTAAACTGACGTTGTTGGTTCATTGGAGTACTGCAGTGCAGTTGCCTCTACTGTTGGTGCCACAGGAAAACCTCAGCTGGTACTCTGTTCTTAAAATTTCTCGCAAAGTAACACATGCTATTAAGTACTGATTCTCTAACGATTATTTTTGTCAAAATCTATTGCTATTGAACCAGGACTGTTGGAGTTATTGCAAAAGGTAGCAGGGGTCCGTTTTTTTTGAGACACAGTGTAGAAACAACTAGAAAAGTACGGCGGTCCGGTGCCGACATATTGTACGGCCGAGATGCGTCAGTCTGCCGGAGTCAACCTGGATTTGCTATAGGGAGCTTACAACGCTCTCCAGCCGTTAGTCGCGTGTTGGTTTGGACTCCATCTATATCCTATCTCTAATGCAGCTAGCAGTAGGCCTAGTTTGCATTACTTAGACCACTTTGAAAACCTTGGATTGATTGATTGATTTAACAACGAAAGTATAGATAGAGGGTGAAGACAGAGAAGACGAAAGGTAGAAGCAGAGAGGGGAAGGCAAGAGAAGTGATGGCAAGTAAAATGGTGAACCTTTGATGCGGAACCCTACCTACGTTACTTACAGACGAAATTTTGGAGGTACGCCATTAGACATAACAAAATGTTAGAGTGTAGGGGTTTAATTACGTAAGTAAGTAAGAAAGCAAGAGAGTGGGATAACTTGGAAAACGCGATCTAACAGCTGGTCCTACAAGAGTATGATTGAAGTTACTGATGTGGACGTGTAGGTAATGGAAAGTCTGGAGTCGCGTGGTTACACGATACAGGACCAGCTGTCGAAAGGCCAGTATACGAGTGTGCTGACCGCCTATTCATCGCTCTATCAGAGCAAAGTCGCCGTTAAACTGTTGCCGCCAACCGATGTCAAGTGTTCGCTGTTCCGCAGTGCCGCACTCGGCAGCGAATGGATGTTTGATCTTCCGACAGAGGTTACAGCTTTTTCGAAGTCGCACTATGGTGGCTTGGTGGCTCAGCGGTTAGGGCGCTGGATACGAGACCGAAAGATTCACGGTTCAGTGCCCAGCCGATGTACTACCTATAATAACAACTGTGGGCAAGTTGTTCACACCCACCTGCTTGTGTAGGTGCAAGTGTCTAGTGGTTGGTGTCGACTCGTAACTTTCAGGTTGCGGTTCGATTCTCGCTGCCGGTCATTTGCAAGCAACCTTGAGCAAGTTGGTAACCTACTGTGTGCTCAGGCCAACTCAGCCTCCTACCTTCTGTGGGACGGGAAATGAGTAGTGACTTACGGGCTACGAATTGAAGGTCTAGTGTGCCTGATTGGGGCGGTGGTGTGTCATTAACTGCAATCTGCGGGTTCATTTGTTCGCTTAGGCAGGCAATGGATGGCTGCATACTGCGCTGCGGTATCATTAGCTCATGCCAATCAGCTGCCACTTCTAAGGTTGTAAAGCGCTTCTGGTCTTGAGTCCGTCTCATGTAAGAAGCGCTATAGCAAGTGCTGGACTTTATCTTTACTTTACCTTTACCTTTATACCGTTAGGTAATAGATTTATTAAGTGAAGTTGCTATCACTGGGTAGCAAATGGTGCTATAGGGTGTTTAAAGGATCCAGCAAACGCCCAGCAAACGTCCAGCTCCATTATAACATATGGCAGCAAACGTCCAGCAAACTTCCAGCAACCGTAATGCTGGACGTTTGCTGGATCGTGTAAACACCCCATTAGTCAGCAGCTGAGATTGTGGGAGTGGCATCGTGCAGAACGACAGTTCTCGATGTGGGAAACTTTTCTTCTCGTCTGAAAATTCTGTTTCAAAAATTCAAAACTTGGGGTTAAAAATTTAGAGTTAGAATTAAAATAAGTCGAAAATTTTTATCTGTCTGTCGGAAAATTACAATTTTCTGCCACCCCCTGCATGCTTTCTTAATTTATGACGCAGTTGCCTAAGAGGTACAGTAATTGCCACGAGAATGCAAGAAAACTGGGGCACTATTCCCGCTGGGGAAATAGCATTATAACAACAGTAAAATTTGTAACTACCTGTGGGGTTTTAGTTCATCGTGAGCTAAAATTTAACGTTTGTTTGTCGTTTTCGTCGTTTCGGTTTGCACGTTTTATTAACACACCGAGTGCGTTCGAAGTATTACTGCTGTTTACATGCTATATAAATAACCCATGCACGTGCTTACACGTTCTGTGTCAGTCTTTCTAGGCAAACGGACAACTGCCCAAACCAAATCTGAGGCCAGATTTTGAGAAAAAGGGCATACTTCTGAGCATTTTGTTCAAAATTTGGTCAGAGACTAGGTCTCTCACTGGTTTTGAGGCGGAAGATGTAATAGAGTTTAGTCTAACCAAGTATTTACATTACACATTACAAAAGACCCATAATCCACCTATCTTGGCCGATAGCGATAAAAATGTCTGGGCCTTAATTCAGGTGCTGATTCACAAGTCGTTGAAGCACGAGAACGTGGTAGCGCTGCTGACGCACCATCTCATTGACCGTAGCTTCGCCGTCGTTCTGGAGTTCTGCGACAACGGCAGCCTGCGTCAGCTGCTCTCAAAGACGGCCGGCGGTCTGCTGACCGAGCCCGTGTCGCGCCGCTACTTCGCGCAAATGTTCAGTGCTGTAAGTTACCTGCACGCCAGCTGCATCGTCCACCGAGACATCAGTGTCGACAAGTTCCTCCTGGACGCCCGAGATCGCGTCAAACTCAGCAACTTCGCCTCGGCCATGTCCTACAACTCCGGCGACGCTTTTTTCAACGCCAGACAGGCAAAGCTTCTTATGCCGATGACACACAGTCAGATATCAACGCCGAAAGTCGACTCCGAAAATCGGCGCCGAAATCGGTACCGATTTCGGATCCGATTTCGACGCTGATATCTGACTGTGTTTCATCGGCATTATTATCTTGCTTGTTGAATATTCGCGTTTGCGTTTTTTACTGTCTGATCATCTTACGTACAGCATGGACCTGACTTTCATTAGTATTATCTGTTCCTAAATTTTAAAATTTTTTGTTTGTGGTGTCCGCTATCCAAACAATAAAATTGACTCAAATGTGCGGTGAAAGCCTGGCTGGGGGGGGGACAGATGATATGAAACACTACGACGTCATAAGTTACAATGACGTCACAATGACGCCACATCCAGATACGAGTTCGGGAGAAACATGCATTTTATTGATGTATAGATATTGAAAAGTTTTTCAATCTAACATAGCCTTCTATTGACTTGCAAAACTTTTTGAATGCCTCTCGTATAGTCAGTGATTGAGTTTTATATTTGCCGCATTGCAGTGTAAGAAATTTATCTTATCTTATTCGTTCTGTTAGACAGCGTCAGTAGCGTCGTGACAGGCAGAGGAAAAGGAGCCTCCAAAATTTTTGGGCTGCCAAAAAAATTGTCGAAAAATTTTCGTCCAGAAATGAAAAATGCTGACCTAAAACCCCTTTTTTAAAAATTGAAAAGGAAAACTGAAAATTTGAGCACAGGTTTGCATAACGTGTTGTTCTTGCAGCAGTAACACTGTTTCAAAAGTACGATTTGCAAGAAAAAAAATTAAAGTCATAAATCCTTGGGGTCCGTAGACCCCCCTAGCTTTCTCTCTAAATGACGCTTCTGGTCATCACGCAAACAACGACGACGGCGTATATCTATTCTATGCGATCTCAGTGTGGCTTAAGTGTACGTACTCGCTTAACCACTCCAGCAGTGCGGTATTTAGTAAATAATACGTGTAACTTACACTGTAGACTGTGTTGAAAGCCATATTTGCAGGGCCGGATTTAGCTGGTGGGAGGCCTGGGCCCAGTGGCGTATTTGGGATTTCAGAAAGGGATTGACTATCGAATTACAGGGTTTTAAAAATTGAGGGGTTTGGTGGGAGACCCCCTGTTGGTGGGAGGCCTGGGGCCCGGGGCCCCCGCCCTCCCTAAATCCGGTCCTGTATATTTGCGTTTTTGGCGACGCGCAGGGTTCCCCGGGCTATTGGCCGCCGGAGGTGTTGGAGCGTCGTCCTTTCAACCCGCGTACAGCTGACGTCTGGGCTCTGGGCGTCACTCTCCACGTCCTACTCACCAGCCGACTGCCGTTCGGCGGCGACTCAGACATCCGCGTCGTCGACGAGGACTGCGCGCTGACCATGATGAGGCGCGGGCTTGACCTGGGGCCGTCTGGACCGTCCAGAAGCGTCCGCCTGTCGACACCCGTCGTCGAGCTGCTTCGAGGACTACTACACTACGTCACCGAGGTCAGACACGCTGGCGTAGCCATAGGGGGCAATGGGAACATGGGCCCCCCTAGGTGCCTACACAGTTACTCAAAATAGTGCGAAAAATGCACCAAAACACATCGTTTTCACACACACAAAAATCGGACATTTTTTTGGGGGGGGGAGAGGACGCAGCTCCCTCCCAGACCTTCCCTTTGTGGGGAGGGTCACCCCTCTCACATCCCGTCCTTTAAGTGCCCCCTTTACATCCAGATCCTGGCTACGCCACTGATCAGACAGGTCGATCCAGTCAATCCATTAAATCCATTAGCTGGAGCAGGAACACCGAACACGCAATTTACCGACAGACGGCTGCAACTTTCTGACAGAATGCTCAAAATTTTTATTTTCCTCCCAAATTTCTCTTAAATGGGGAAGGGTTTAGCCACAAATGATGGGACGAAAATTTTTCGACTATAAAAAGGATTTTTTCAACCGTCAGTTTTCTGACAGCCAAAAATTTCAGGGGGGAGCAACTGCTACGACGCAGCTGGCTGAAATGGCTTCTTCCCCCAAATCTGGTATCAAAATCGGGCGCAATTTTACCCCATTTTTGGGCTTTGGTTTCCCCCACTTTCGGGCTCAAATTTATTCCCTCCACTTTCAAACTCCAGTTCCCCATTCCCCTCCCCCTTTGGGCTTCTTTCCTTTTTTAGAAGGAAAGTTTTGTTAAAAATGTAGAGTGGAAATAAGAGGGAAATAAAAATAGGGGAGGAAGTTTTGTTAAGGGTGTAGATTGCCCAGTAAAAATAGGGGAAAGTTTTGTTAAAGCTGTATGTAGACTGCTCAGCGAAAAATGGGGGATTTTGATTAAGATCACTAACAAAACTTCCCTTTCCCTATTTTTTACTGGGTGCAAGCCAAATCTGTTCTGTCAGATGAGATAAAAATCGTCGACCTTGGATGACTTTGAAGGTCACTGACAACCAGTACGGTGGCTATCCTAGCGGCAGTTGAACTTTTTGTTTTGTGGATTTGTTGTACAACTTGTTGCGGATTTGCTGTAGATTCTTGGTTTGTTGCGGAGTTGATGTGCAGCGTGTTGTAAGTGGAGTTTTGGTTTGAGCCGCTTCAAGGCTTATTTCCACTACGGTTGCGCGCTGTGTTTGCTGAAGCCCGTCATACCGTTGGCTACCTGTCGCTAAATGTGGTGTAAAGCTGTTTATAAGAAACCCATTTCAGAGCTACGGAGCGTCACCTGCCGCACAGGATCACACAGTGTTACGAGCCACCCGACACAGGTGAACGCGCTTCGCCTTAATTTTAGCCAGATAGGTCGGAACTCGATTTACACACCCTGAAGGGATGGAAGGCTGAGTTGACCTAAGCGGTTGGTTACATACCGAGATGGTTTACCTGCCTGCAGGCAGTCACCCACCCAAGTACTAAACCCGGTCCGGCGTAGAGCCAGTTTTTTATCAGACAACGCGTTACCGCTACCCCACGCCACAAACTCAATATCGCTCGCAACGCAGCGCAACTCGGAGCCGTAGTGGAAATGCTTTTTAATACCCCGTTTACACGATCAAGCTAACTCGTCGAGCTGGCTATATGTTAGGTGGACGAGCCACCTCGATGTTTGCTGGACGTTTGCTCGATGTCTGCTCGATGTTTGCTATGCTTTATGCATGCTTCGTATCAGCTCGATGCATAAAGCATTGCAAACATCGAGCAGACATCGAGCAAACGTCCAGCTAACATATAGCTAGCTTGTCGAGCCAGCTCGTCGAGCCAGCTTGATCGTGTAAACGGGGTATAAGTCGTCGTTGGCGCCGATATTCTGTCGCAGGTGAGATTCACGTTGAATCGTATCCGGTCCAGCGACTGGGTCAACTGTCGGGTCGGACCGATGCTGCGCGATACCGTACCGCCTGCACCCAACAAGCCGTATATTGGAAACTTCTATCTGGTCGCCAAGCCGCACAAGTACAAAGATAGTCCGCTGGAGAAGGTGCTGAAGGAAAACTTCGACATCTAGACCCTTCCTCCCTTCCTTCCTTCGTGCATCCTGTCTGCCTGTTCTTCACTTCGTCGTCCATTGTGCATTGTCGTCTAGTCTGATCGATGAATTCTGATTAGGCCTAGTATTCGTTCGATTAATATGATTAATTGATTACTTACTGTTCGACTGTCCAGTGAATCCCGTTACGTTACGTTATCCCTCCCACCCGTCCTTCGTTATTTGGCCTAACTATTTCGTGTGTTTTGCCTTGATCGGATTTTCTTTGTCTGTACGACAAGCGTTCAGTAAGTAATGAGAATTGGTGTATTAGAGTAAAAAGATTTTCGTAATCTACTGATCAGTAAAATGTATATTTTCTACGAACACGTATGCGTTAGTTGCGGATGTGACGTTATTGTAGTTGTGACGTCATACGCTGTTAAACAGAAACGATTCGCAACGTCAACGCAGACAGCATTGAATCATACACCGTCGTGCATAACGGACACCACAATGATAAGATTTTAAATTTTAAAACAAATAATAGTCAACTTAGCAAGTTACTAACGTTGCTAGCACTTCATCCGCACAACAGCTAATGTGACTAACGTATCAGAAGTTAGTTTTTAACGTTACGTGCTTTATAAATTCACGTTTTACTCACTGTTTGCCTAATTGCAAGTTTTCAACAAAATTTTTGCTGATAATGTCAAATCGTTACGTGACGTCATAATTAGCTCAACTGCTCTTATTTGCGACCAGCGCAGATTTAGGCTATCGTATGTTCGTAGTTGCAAATGAGACACTCATAAACGTATTTGGCAGTGCTTTCAAAAAAAACATAAGCTCTAGGTCACAACTTTGGTAAATCCGGCTGCAGACTGGAAACAGTGAGCCTACGTAATTCTACGCTGATCGCGTTGGCGCTCCAAATCATTACCGTTTAACTCGATATAAAGTCATTAATTACACTGACGTCACATCTGCAACAGAATCATATGCGCTTGTACAAAAAGTAGGCTTACGTTTTACTGATATATGAAATGTGATTTTTTAGTCTAATACATCGATTTTCGTTGCTTATCGAATGCTGCTTGTGATTATTTTTCTCTTGCATTGCATCTATAGTTTCGTTGTTTTCGTTTTAGTTTTCGTTCGTTCGTATTCTGACCTCGTAAATCGTGTTGTCACTTTGTGGATCTTTTTCGTTATGCTTGATGTCGTCATTTTGTTCATGAAAGTTTGTCTCTTTGTGGCGTGAAAGTTGAAAACTTTTAAGTATTGCAACTAGCAAATTCCCACCCTTGTCTCTGCTGACTTGGTCTAATGTATTGAGTCGTCTACGTATTTCGCTTACTGGTTTTCAAAAATCTGATCTTAATTGCTTAGGCCTAGTCCCCTACGTAAATGCGATTATCGGTTTGAAATATAACAAAAACGTGTAACGTTTGTTTAAACTTTGAATGATACGATGTGTGAACGTAGCCTACCTTTGAAATTATTTTAATACATTTAGGCCGCAAAATTTTCTCTCTGGGTTTGACTGTGGTACAAGAATGAAATTTACGAAGCTGTATGATATGGTTGAAACATCGTTAGCAACAGCGTTCATCTTTCGGCAATTAAAACTTTCACAAATTCCATGCAGTCGTCATCGATGTGTTTGGCACCGCCATGGCTTATAGACCTCGACTGGCAAACGGACGTTAAAAAAGGTAGAAGTGCCATACCCCCACTGGGGCGTAAGCGGGGTGATGATCTCGCTTTTTATGGCCGTTGAGCCCGTAGGTGATAAGACCAATGAGTCCGTGACGCATGGCCAGTGCGACGCCAGATCTACGGTTACCTTCCCAGCCCCAGGGCATCACCGCCCTTAGGCTGGTACCAAATTATACTGCTTGCAGAGGCACATGTATGTGAACGACTTGCCCAAGGTCGCTCGTTACCTGGCAATGCCCCGGCCTGGAGTCGAACCTGCAACCTCCCGGTAACGAGTTCGGCCCGATACCGTTACACCACCAAGTTACACAACGGACGTAAACTTAAGATTAACTGCTCAAAAACAGCTTATAATCAAATATTTTGAGAAAAAGGCTGAGTGTTTGTCAGCACACTGTTCGAACTTTGGTCGTAGACAGGGTCTCAAGCATAGATGTAAAAACGTCTTTTTACGTTTTTTTTTATTTTTGCCACGTTTTTTTACGTTTTTAACGTTTTGATTTTGATTTTGTTTTAATGTTTTGGACGTTTTTTAATTTTTACGCGCGAAAGCAACTACTGCTTTCAGCGCGTCTTAGCCATCGCAATTCTGTCCATCCGTCTGTCTGTCACACGGGTGGATCAGTCCAAAACGGTGCAAGTTAGAATTACCAAATCTTCACCGTCGGCTGCCCGGAAGACTCTAGTTTCAGGAACCGTAAAGCTTTTCCATAAATTCGAAGGGGGTCACCCCGAACGAGGGCGCTAAATGAGGGGGTTGGCAAAATTTGCGATTTTTGGCCAATAAATAAGTCGCTGTATCTCAGTAACGGTGCGATATAGGGCCTAGGTTACTATTAATCACTAATAGGAAGTCATATACTGGCTCTCGATTGCCAACGATTTCAATGACCCTGAACGCTTAAATAAAGGTTTTTATGGATTTCTAAGTCTTAATTTTCTACGTTCAAGGAAACCTGCGCACGAGGGCATCAAAGAGCGGTACCCCCGTAAAAGTCGTTATTTTACCGTTGTTCGCCAGTCTTTCCTGAAAACAGCTGGAGATAGACTGACAGTTTGCGAACAGGAACTGCTATAGGCTCTCGCGCGTCTCATGAGCCTTAGGTCAAATTTCTTGTTTTAAAAGACGTGCATTGAAATGCCTATCAAAAACTTTGAGAAGCACTTTTTGGAACTATGAAAACGAATTAATTGGTCATGTTGTGATGGTAGTTTACTTAGTTAGTTCAAATATACCAAATAAAAAGTTGTTTATGTAATATATTTGGTTAGTCTACTGGTCTTATCACCACACAGTTAAATTAAAACGAAATAAAGTTCTCTTTATCTAGACTATAGTTTCAGGCATACTGCCCTACAGCATTAGGCATTAGGCAAGTGGTTAAACAAGTTATGACCAACGTTTTTAAAAATTTTTGCTGAAACGTTTTTACATCTATGGTCTCAAGCAGGTTTTGAGACTGAAGAAGTAATACAGTTCAACCTAACCAAGTGTCGCATTACAATTATTAATTTATTACACAATACACATTACCAAAGGCCTGCGCAACATCATTAAACAGAGCCTAGAGCATCAACAAGACCTCATCATTAACTTCGTCGATTTCAAAAAAGGCATTTAACAGTGTACACAGGCCATCCTTGTGGAAAATTCTGACATAGGCCTACTACGGCGCATTCCTGACCGGTTCATTAACATCTTCAAGGCAAGTATGACAACTCCAGCTGCTGTGTCAAGACTGCAAGTGGATACACAGAGTTCTTTGAGATTGTCTCAGGGGTTCAACAAGGCTGCATCCTTTCACCATTCCTATTCATTGTAGTCATCGACTTCGTCATGCGCAGAACTATGGACAAGTCGGAATACGACATCGTCTGGCAGAAGCGGAACCGCTTAACGGATTTAAACTTCGTTGATGACATAGCGATAGTGACGGAGGAAGAGAACGTATGCCAAATGGGGTGAAACATGCAGCAAAAAAGGATGAAAATGAAAAAGGAGGGAAAAAAGAGAAAGTGACAGTTTAAACTGGACCCACCTAATAAAATAAGCACAAAGAAATCAGTACTGGGCGACTCAAAAACTACATAAGAAAATTATTAGACAAAATTGCACTACTGAAAGTATGTAATGTATCAGAACTTACTTACTGAACGATGTTGTAAGGATTTAAACAAATATCACATCTGCCTAATGCCTATGACAAATGACAATACTGTCTAAGGTTGGAAATTGCTGGTATTTGTTGGGGTTGTGAGTTCTTGATATGGTAATGGTATTAGTTAAAGTTGCCGAGACGTTAATTTTTTTAATGCATGCGTTAATGCATTAATAACACATAATTAATATTGTTATGGGGCCATCCTTCCTAGAAGGAGGCCCCATCATGTGTTGATCCTGTCCGTCCGTCTGTCTGTCT